>Ga0187876_1001110_pt1 | contig 24002 bp, 22 predicted proteins | sample June2016WEW_17_4_FD_133000 | JGI IMG/M metagenome (GOLD analysis project Ga0187876, IMG submission 133000) | Peatland microbial communities from SPRUCE experiment site at the Marcell Experimental Forest, Minnesota, USA - June2016WEW_17_40 | ecosystem: Environmental > Terrestrial > Soil >...
AACGTCACCGCCTCGACCTACACGATCAAGGCGGGGCCGCCTTCGCAGACGACCAAGACGACCCAGTACTACGAGATCAATCAGCTCGGTTCGGAACTGGGCACGTATTACACCAATCAGTAAGTAAGTGAGCGGGTATTAGAGATATCCGGAGTCCGTAGCGCAAAGGCGAAAGCGAGGCCGCAAATGTTGCGCATCGGCAGTTTTCCGTCTTCGACCGGCGGCGCGTCGCGCGTGCGCCTTGTGAGAAAAAAGGCGCATTGCGCGGCGCAGGCGTCGCTGACCGAAGTCATAGTGGCCGTGACGATCCTGACCGTCGTGGTCTGGGGAATGGTGGGATTCCTGATGAACGGGCGCGTGCTGGTGGAGCGCACGGGCCAGGGTGTCATCGCCGCCCAGATCGCAGAGCAGCAGATTGACAAGACGCGCTCCCTGGCCTACGCCTCGATCGCCACCACCAACGGAACGCAAACGGTCAACGGCCTCCTGTACACGTGGGTGCTGACGGTGACCACCGCACAGGCGGACCCTGCGGATGGCAACAGCACGTTCAGGCAGACCGGAGTGAAAGTCACCTGGCCGACGGCGCCTAATGCCGATGCCGTGCTCTACACGGCCATCGCCAAGTGATGGAGAGGATCGATGCGACGCTTTCATACGACAAGGCGAGGAGTGAGCCTGCTGGAGCTGATCGTCTCGATGGCGGCCGCCAGCATCGCCATGCTCATCGGGCTGACGGCCTGGGGCGTCGGGTGGACACAATATAAGAACGTGGAGTACGCCAGCCGGGCCTACCTGGACGCTTTCGGGGTGGTGAACTCCATCCAGGAACAGGTCCAGCGCAGCAATACGATCGAGATGCTTACCGGGGGTAATGGATCCAGTTACGGAACTATAGTCTCCAGTCCGGGCAGCACCACCTACTCGGGGATTTTGCTGCTCGTCCCTAATCCGAACAGCGAGACGAACCCGTCCGTTGCCACGAACCCCTTGCAGCGCGCGTATTGGCTGTCGGGGAACAACCTCATGATGCAATGGATAAGCGAGAACATCGGCCCGATAGTGCTCTTCAGCGACGTCACCTCGTTTTCGGCGACCATCCAGAACACGCCGACGAATTCGGTCGTCCAGCTCACCTGTACGTGCGTCGACGGGACTGAGACGGTTACCATGTCCACGCAGGCCTTGATGAGGAATTGATCATGCGCCCGAAAATCCGCAGAGTCCGCGGGCGACCCATTCCACAGCGAGCGACGCAGTGCGGCATGGTATTGCCCTACGCTCTGTTCGTCACCGTCCTGATCCTGATCCTGGGGCTGGCGTTCCTGCAGACGAGCGCCACCGAAAGCCTCGTGGCCACCCGCAACGTGCAGCGCCTCCAGGCCAACGCCGCGGCCGAGTACGGCATCGCCCGCGCTCGCGCCATGGCCGACAGCCAGTTCGGCGTCTGGTTTGCGATGACGTACAACGGCAGTCCCCTCAACTGGGCCACGAGCCCCTATTACAGCGGACACAGCATCTGCAACCTGTTCACCAACCAGACCGTTCCCTCTTTCTCCACGGCGACTTACTCGGTGGTGATCGAGGACCTGACCGGCGACGTGGTCACCAGCGGCACCTACCGCATTCACGGTTACGGCACGGTCGGCACTTACACCCGGCAAGTGTCGCTCGATTCCCAGGCGCTCACCTTTGCCTCGTTCGGATGGCTCACCAACTCCGAGAACGGCGTCTGGTTCAGAACCGGCGACTGGCTCAGCGGTCTGATCTGGACCAACGGCCAGTTCAACATTGACGGTAACCCCTCGTTCAACGGCCCCGTTTACAGCGGGAGCGGCACCATCAACTACATGAACGGAGGCCCGCCGAATGATAATCCGACGTTCGCCGACGGCATTACCTACAACGCGGGCAACATCAACATCTCCTCGCTGATCAGCGGCGGCCAGATCACCGCGATCCAGAACGCCGCCAACAGCGGCGGAATTTCCGAGCCCTCCAACAGCGGCCGCGGCTACACCTTGACCTTCAATCCCGCCGGCACGTTCACCCTCGTGAAGAACGGCGTCGGCGGCATGCACCCCGTCGCGCCGGTTACCCTCTACAATAACGCTGCGATCTCGACGATCAACGGCGCCTTCTACTTCCAGGACCCCGTCCAGGTCAGCGGCACCATTGACGGACAGGTCACCGTCGCCACCTCGTCGGGCAACGATATTGATATCACCGGCAACCTGGTCTATTCCTATCCCGCAACCCCCGCGTCTATGTTCGTCGCCGGCTTCAACCAGAGCGACCCGCTCCTGACGAGCAAATGCGCCCTCATCTCCGGCGGCAACCTCGTCATAGACCAGACCTGGTCGGGCGGTTGGACGGACATGTACGTCACAGCAGTCTGCGCCTCGGTGACCGGCTCCTTCGAGAACCAATACTACACGAACTCGCCGCAGAAAACGCTCCACTTGTACGGCGGCATCACCCAGATGACGCGCGGCGCCGTTGGAACCGTATCGGGCACCGGCTTTCTGAAGGATTACCTTTACGACACGCGTTTCATGACGTCGCCGCCGCCGTTCCTGCCGCCCGTCGGCGCCCAGTTCAGCAACTGGCAGCTCCATTGATTGAGCAGGGCACACATGCAACACCGCGAAGGACATGAAGGGCCGAGGCGCAATACAATGAAACTCGCGGATTTTCTTTTTCGCGGGGGTCAATTTTGCGCCGATTACGCCGATGTCAATAACAGCGGGGTTGTGCCGCGCGAAGGAAATGAAGCATTCGGCTGCCCGCGGTCAGCCAAGGGCTGAAAGCGACTAGCCCCCGAATGGGAGGAAAAAAAGGCGCATGATCCTAGGAAATGCCACGACTCTGGGCCTGGACCTCGGCGCTACGGGCGTGCGCGCCGCCGAAGTCGCCTGGCAGGGAGGCCGCCCGACCCTCGTGCGCTGGGCGGCCGCCGATTTCCCGGTCGAGGTGACCGACTGGCGCGCCATTGACCGGCCCGCCATGGTGGCCTCGATTCGCGGGATGCTCTCGCAGGCGCGCATGGACAAAATCAAATGGGCGGCCCATTCCATCAGCGGCGAATCGGTCGCCCTTCAGTACTTCAATTTCCCCAAACTCATGGCCGAGGACGTCGCCGAGGCGGTCCGCATCGAAGCCGAGACCGCGCTGCCGTTCCGCGCCGACGGCGCGCTCATCTCCTACGTACTCTACCCCGAGCAGCGCTCCGCCGCGGGGAAAGCGCGCAGCCACGGACTGGCGATCGCCGCCGACGGCCAGTTCGCCAAAACGCGCATGGACATCCTCCGAGAAGCGCGCCTGGAACCGTTCTGCATCGAGACCGACGCCACCGCCACCTGCAACGCCTTCCTCGCCACGCACGGCTTGAAAGGCGCCGGCGCCGGCACCACCGCGCTCGTCAACATCGGCTACCAGCGCAGCAACCTGGCCGTCCTCAACAGCAAAGGCACGCTGCTCATCCGCGACGTTCCCTGGGGCGGCGTCCATTTTACCAAGGCCCTCGGCGAACTCATGGGCGGCCCGGTCGAAGAGGCCGAAGGGACGAAGCGCGCGGACTGGAATGAGGGGGAGGCCGCGGCCAATCCTCAATCGCAAAGCCGCATCCAGGAAGCCATCCGCACCGGCGCCAAGGAGTTCGTCGGCCGCTTGCACGACACCATCGAATACTGGGTGAGCGAACAGCTCGCCGACAGCCTGGAACACGTCTTCATCACCGGCGGCGGTTCCCAGGTCCACGGCCTGCCGGAATTCCTCGCCGATTCGCTCGCCGTCCCCGTCGAGCGATGGTCGCCGCTGCTGGATGCCGAAAGCCGAACCTCGAATGCGGAATCCGACGCCCGCAATCCGAAGTCCGAAATCCATAAGTGGACCTACCGCATGAGCGTGGCCTTCGGGCTTGCCCTGCGGCGGTTCGGAGAATAATAGAGCGAAGCTGAACGCTCGTCACGGATAGCTGAGAGTTTTTCGAGGAGTCGTTCCGGCAATGGCCAACGCACCAAACGAAGTCCGCCTCTTCGAGGTCAACCTGATCAGCGATCAGGTCAGTATGCTGCTGCGCCGGAGGGCCTTCCAGCAACTTTCCGGGATCGCGGCCGTGCTGATGCTGGTCGCGGGAACGGTCCTGGCGTTCTTGATGGCCATGCACCTGATCACGGCCCTCCACATGCGAAGCGGGACCCAGATCAAGATCCAGGAACTCGCGGACCTGCAGAAGATCTGCACAGAACTCGATAACCAACGCGAGAATGCGAAGAAGCGCGCGGACGCCGTGGCGCCGCTGCTGCCGATCGCGCGCCAGCGCGTGGCGTGGGCGCCCAAGCTCGCCGCCGCGGCCGCCGCCCTGCCGCCCGGCACCGGCATCGTCAGCCTCCAAGCCACCCAGCGCGATGTCTTCGTCGTCCGCACCCCCGCCGGCCCGAAGTCCGGACCCTCCGCGTTTGCCGCGCAGGACGAGGCTGGCCTGCCGCAGATCGCCCTCGCCATCCTCTACAGGTCTGCGCCAGGCGTCGAGGACAACCTCGGCTTGTATGCGGAGCGCCTCAAGAAAGATGCGACGTTCATGAACAAGTTTGACTCCGTCCACCTGGTGGCCATGGAGCAGGATTCCTGGGGGGGCAAGCCGGTGGAGGTTCTACATATCCACGCACAGGGGACGCCGAAATGAAACATAACTGGTCACTCGTGGTGGTGATCCTCTTCATGCTCGCAGCCGGAGCGGCCGAACGCTTCAGCGCTTACTACGTCCATAGCCTGGAGGCCAAAGACAAGGCCCTGGTCCGGCAAGCCGACGAGATGAGAATCCGGACCGATGGCGCCGCCGCGGAGACGAAGAAGTATCAGGAGATCGAACGTCTCGCCGTCCGCGTCCAGGACCAGATCCGCTGGGAGCCGGACAGCACCCGCGTCATGCGGTCGTTCGGCGACATCGCTGCGGGATTGGGCGTGAAGCTCGTCGAGACCCGCACTGTCGCGGTCAGTTCGGAGAACAAGCTTGTGGCCGGAGGCGCCTACCAGAGGATGCGCATTGAGTCGCGCCTCGTGGGTTCGTTCTGGAGCCTGGTTCAATTTGTGGACAGCATCGAGCGCAGTGCGCAGCCGATGGTGGTCGAGAACCTCGGCATGACGGCCGACCGCGACAAGGTCGGCACCGGCGAACTGCGCATGACCGTTTCCGCGCTTTATCCTGCCGAGCCTTCGCCGGGATCGGGCGCAACCACAGGGGATGTCAAATGAGCCAGCGGAACAAACTCATTCTCCTGGGCGCGCTCGTGCTCCTCCTGGGGCTCATGGCTTACGTCCAGTTGGGGCGGTCGAAAGAGCCGGCGCCGCGCAACGAGAGTGCTCCGCCCTCGCCGGCGACGGCGTCCGCGCCCGCGACCGCGACCGCCGGCGCCGCAGCCACAACGGCCGACTCGCCCCAGGATGCAGGGCCGTCCGCGGCCGACCTCCGGGATCTGGCCGGCTGGTTCGACGTCCTTGGCCCTACCGGCGCCAACGTCGCAAGAGGCAGCTCGCCGGCCTTCGGCATAGCCATGGCGGCGCCGCAGCCCGCGGCCGAGGCGACCCCGCAAAATCCCGCGCAGATACCCTGGGCGACGGAGCCGGGCAAGCTCGATGGGATTGTCAAGGTCGGCGCCGGCCCCGGCAAGGCGGTTTTCCAGGGCGAATTCTACCAGGTCGGCGATAGAGTCCGTGGAACGAGTTTCATCATCGTCGCCGTGGACGATGATTTCGTGACTCTCAAGAGTGGCGACCATGTGATCTGGCGCTTTTGGCATGACTGAAAGGAACCCCATGCGGTATGCACACGACTCAATGAAACACAGTCATCGCAGTGGCGGCAACCTGCCGTCCGGCCTCTGCACGGCGACCTGCCTGTTCCTGCTGGCGTTCTGCGCCGGAGTCTGCGGCGCCCAGCAGGAACCTCCCAAGCCGACGGACACCAGTTCCGCCCAGGCCGCCCCGATACCGGAAGCGCCTAAGCCGGCGGACAACAGTCTCGCCCAGGCCAGCCCGAAACCGGAAGCGCCCAAGCCGGCGGATACCGGGTTCGCCCAGACCAGCCCGGGCCAGGGCAAGGGCCTGGATACCGTCGTCAGCGTGCGCGTCAGCGAAATGGAACTGCCACAGGCGCTGCGTCTGCTGCACGACGCCTCCGGCATCAACTTCGCCATGGGCAGCGATGTGAAGGGCAAGGTGACGTGCAGCATCAAAGACAAGACCGCGCGCACCGTTTTGAACGCCTTCCTGGAGCCGAACGGTTATGATTACGTGGAGAAGGACGGCGTGCTGATCATCCAGGCAGCCAGCAAGAGTCCCAAGCCCGAAGGTCCCCCCTCCGGCATGCAGCAGGGCAAGATCGTCCGCCGCTCGTTCACCATTCCATACCTGGGCAGCGAGATCCTCACTGATGTCGTGGGCGGCGTCGAGAGTGGCGGCGGCGGCGGCAACACGGTGGCGCAGCCCGTCGCATCCAAGGCCATGGACCAGGTCATCCGCGAGATGCTCTCGCCGGCCGGGAAGATGGTGTTCTACGACCGCGAGCATCTCATCATCATTGAAGACTACGAGCAGATCATCCAGAACGTCGCCGACCTGGTCGAGCAACTCTGGGCCGTGCCGGCGCAGGTCTACATTGACTCCAAGCTGCTCGAAGTGGACCTCAACGACGACAGCGCCATGGGCCTGCAGTGGCAGGTGGCGCAGGCGCCCGCCAACCGCACGAACTTCCCGCCCACCACGAGCGCGACCATCGTCCCGAATCCCCTCCTGGCCGGGAATCCGGGCACGGCGCTGGCCGGATACACGCCGACCGTGCCGACGTTCTCGGGGCAGAATGGGAACGGGTTCATTTTCGGCATCTCGAACCAGCACGTGGATGTTTTCCTGACCGCGCTCGCCGCGCGCAGTCGCGTGGATACGCGCAGCAACCCGCGCCTGCTGGTGGTGAACCATCGCAAGGCCACCATCGTCGCCGGCGAGGAAGTGCCGTACCTGACCAGCATTCAGAGCACCGGCGCGGAGCCGATCCAGACCTACTCGTTCAAGGAGGTCGCGGTGCATCTCGAGGTCACGCCGCACGCGTCGGAAGACGGCATGATCTTCATGGACGTCCACCCGACCGTGAAAAACGTGATCGGCTTCACCGGATCGCCGGCCCAGCCGGTCCTGAGCGTCCGCGAGGCCTCGACCAGCGTCGTCATGCCGGACGCGACCACGCTGATCATCGGCGGCCTGCTGAAACGGGACATCAACAAGTCGTGGCAGGAAGTGCCGTTCCTCGCGCGGATTCCGCTCATCGGCTGGCTCTTCCAGCAGAAGGCCGCCTCCGACGAGAAAGACGATCTGATTTTCCTGGTCAACCCGCGCATCGTAACGCCGAAGTTGATGAAGGAACTGGCCAAGCAGAACAATGCGGCGAGGCTGCACGACGACATGGATTTCAGGAAGAGCCCCCGTAACGCCGAACCGCCTGAACACTCAGGCGAATCTCCGGCGGACAAGTCGAAGTGGTAAGAGAGAGGGATGAAGCGCGGGCGATGATGACGGCTGAAGCCTTTCATCAGCCGTCCGCCGGCTTCTGACTTAGACAACTATGCCCACTTTTACGTTTGCAGCCGTGGACGAGGCCGGGAAGTCGATCTCCGGCGTGCGCGCGGCCGCCACGCGGCAAGAGGTCATCAGCCGCCTGCGCGCGGAGAACTTCGTCGTGACCTCCGTCGCCGAAGAGAGCGCCGCCGGCGCCTCCGACGCGAAGAGCCCCGGCCGAGTCGCCGCCGCTTTCGAGTCGGTCTTCGGCAACAAGGTCAAGCAGGCCGACCTGATGATCTTCTCGCGGCAGTTCGCGGCCATGCTCAAGGCGGGCATCTCGCTGACCGATGCGCTGCACACCATCTCGCACAGCGTCAACAATCCGTTGCTGCGCCAGACGCTGCAGACGGTGCGCACGGACGTGCAGCGCGGGCAGTCGCTCACCGAGGCGATGCGCCGGCATCGGCGCGCGTTCGACCCGCTCTTCCTGAGCATCGTGCACGCCGGCGAGACGAGCGGTTCGCTCGCCCAGAACGTGACGCGCCTCTCGCTGTACCTTCAGCGCCGCGAAGGGTTCCGCCTGAAGCTGCGCGCGGCCACCGCTTACCCGAAGTTCGTCGTGGTCTTCTTCTCGCTGCTGACCGGCGGCATCTTCCTCTTCCTCATTCCGAAGTTCAACGACCTCTTCAAGTCGTTCGGCGCGAAACTGCCGAAGCTGACCGCCACGGTCATGAACATGAGCCTCTTCATGAAGCATTACTTCCTGATCATCCTGCCGGTCCTCATCGTGCTGATCGTCACGCTGCTGGTGCTGCGGCGCACGCCCAAGGGCGGCGCGCTGGTGGACCGCTACGTCCTGAAGATCCCCTTCTTCGGTCCGCTGTTCCTTCATGCGGCGGTGGCGCGCCTGGCGATGACGCTGAGCACCCTGCTCTCGAACGGCCTGCCGCTGACCGACGCGCTGGAGATCGCCACCGGGACGATGGGCAATGCGGTGCTCGAAGAGGGCTGCCAGCGCGCGCGTAAAGATGTGATGAGCGGTTCGAGCCTGGCGGAAAGCCTCAGCCGCGTCGAGGAACTCCCGCGCCTGCTGCCGCGCATGGTGCGCGTGGGCGAGGAGGCCGGCACGCTGAGCAGCATGCTCGAGGACGTGGCAAGCTACTACGACCAGGAAGTGGATTACGCGCTCGGGCGCATCGCCGTGGTGATCGAGCCGGTGCTGATCTGCGGCATGGGCGCGGTGGTGCTCGTGGTGGTCATAGCGGTTTACCTGCCGATCTTCAGCATCGGACAGATGATGGGCGGCCATTGACGAATGGCCACGACGGCCGTATTCGGTCATCGGCATGACAGGGAGGTCGTTCGCCGTGGCTGCTTCTTCCGCACCGAATAAGACGGCGTTCAACAAGCCCCGTCCGGCGAGCACGCCGGCCGAGGACGTCCCGCCCGATACAGTCCCCGAAAAAGACGCGGGCGTCGCCGCGCCCGCTGAGGCGGCCGGCGATTCCGAGTCGGGGACGAACGGCACCACGCCCGGCCGGCGCATCGGCGACATCCTCGTGGACCTGGGCTACGCCACGACGACGCAGATTGACCAGGCGATCGAAAGCAAGGAAGACGCCTACGCCCGGCTGGGCCAGCGGCTGCTTCGCAAAGGGGTGATCAACGAAGCGCAGCTCGCCTACGCGATGAGCGTGCGGCTGGGAATCACCTTCACCGAACTGACCGAGCCTTCCGAGACGCAGGCGGCGGCGATTGCGGCGGTGCCGGACCGCATTGCGCGCCGGTACTCGCTGATTCCCCTGCGCATCGAGGGCAACGTCCTCGTCGTCGCCATGAGCAGCCCGGGCAACGTCTACGCGCTCGACGTGGTCCGCGCGGTGACCGGCTACGAAGTGAAGCCGGTGGCCGCGCCCGAACACGCCATCCGCCAGGCGCTCGGGCGCTGCTACGGGATCCGTTCCGACCTGCAGAGCAGCGCTTCCGAGCTGGCCACCACCCGGACCGAACAGGAGATCGCCCTCAGCGCCGATGAGTCCGTCACGGACACCGAGCAACTGGTCAACGCGGCCGAGGACGCGCCGGTGGTCAAATACGTGGACTCGCTGATCAACGACTCCATCGCCGGGCGCGCCAGCGATATCCATATCGAGCCCGGCCGCAACGCGGTCTCCGTCCGCGTGCGCGTGGACGGCCGCCTGCGCCAGACGATCCCGCCGCCCAAGCAGATGCAGAACGCCGTGATCTCGCGCATCAAGATCCTCTCGCGGCTGGACATCGCGGAGAAACGGCTGCCGCTCGACGGCCGCATGCGCGCAAAGTTCCAGGGGCGCGAGGTGGACCTGCGCGTTTCCACGCTGCCCTCGATCTACGGCGAGAAGGTCGTGCTGCGAATCCTCGACCGGGCTTCGGTGCAGCTCGACCTGAACAAGATCATCACCGACGCGAACTTCCTGGCGCACCTGCAGAAGATCCTCGCCCGGCAGAACGGCATGATCCTCGTCACCGGCCCGACCGGCAGCGGCAAGACCACCACGCTCTACGCGAGCCTTCAATACGTCAAGAACGTCACCAAGAACGTCATCTCCGTCGAAGACCCGATCGAGTACGAAGTCGAGGGCGTCACGCAGGTGCACGCGCGGCCGGAGATCGGGCTGACCTTCGCGCGCGCGCTGCGGTCCATCCTGCGGCAGGACCCGGACATCATCATGGTCGGCGAGATGCGCGACCTCGACACGCTCGAGATCGGCATCCGCTCCGCGCTCACCGGGCACCTGGTCCTGAGCACGATCCATACCAACGACTCCGTCTCCACCGTCACGCGTATGGTCAACATGGGCACCGAGCCGTACCTGATCGCCTCGACGCTGATCACGGCCGTCGCGCAACGGCTCGTGCGCTCGATTTGCCCGCATTGCAAGGAAGAGTACGACCTGTCCGACCCGGTGCGGGCGCGCATGCACGAGATCCTCAAGCAGGACATTCCGAAGCGGCTCTGGCGCGGCGCCGGCTGCGCCACCTGCTCCGGGACCGGCTATCGCGGGCGCGCCGCCGTCTTCGAGTATTTCCACCTCGATGATGAGGCGAAAGAACTCGTGACGCGCCGCGCGTCGGAAACCGAACTGCGCGCCTGCCAGAGAAAGCACTCCTCCGGCAGCCTGCTCGAGAACGCCTTGCGCAAGGCCATCGCGGGAATTACCACTTTGGAAGACGCCTTCGAATTGGAGATGTCCATCTGAGAAAGCGGCCACGACCAATTTCCGAATCCAGACAACGGGCTAAGCCATGGTGAAAGACGACTCAACGAACGCGGCGATTAACATTGCCGCGGTGATGAAGAAGGCGCTGGACACGACGGCGTCGGACATCCACCTCATGCCCGGCCGGCCGCCGATGCTGCGGATCAACGGCCAGCTCGCCCCGATGGCGGAGGCCCCGACCTTGACGGCGGAGGATACGCAGATGCTCGCCCGGGAGCTGGTCAACGACGAGCAGTGGGCCAAGTTCGAGAAGACGCGCGAACTCGACCTCTCCTCCAGCCACGCCGGGCTGGGCCGATTCCGGGTGAACCTCTACTGGCAGCGCGGCTCCGTGGCGATCGCCCTGCGCCTGATCCCGCACGAGATCCCGCGGTTCGAGCAACTCGGCGTGCCCCTCATCCTCCAGAAATTCGCCATGTACGATCACGGCCTCGTCCTCGTCACCGGGCCGACCGGCAGCGGAAAGTCCACCACCCTCGCGGCCATGCTCGACCACATCAACGAGAACAGGACCTGCCACATCGTCACCATCGAGGACCCCATCGAGCACCTGCACCGGCACAAGCAGTCCATCGTCAACCAGCGCGAAATGCACGACGATACGCTCTCCTTCCACGAGGCGCTGCGCCACGTCCTGCGCCAGGATCCCAACGTGATCCTCATCGGCGAAATGCGCGACCTCGAGACCATCCAGACCGCCCTGACCCTCGCGGAGACCGGCCACCTGGTCCTCGCCACGCTGCACACCGGCGACGCTCCGCAGGCGTTGAGCCGCATCATTGACGCCTATCCGCCGCACCAGCAGACCCAGGCCCGCACGCAGCTCTCGCTCGTCCTGATCTGCATCATGGTCCAGCACCTGCTCCGCAAGAAAGACGGCAGCGGCCGAGTGCTGGCCTTCGAGCTGATGGTCGCTACGCAGGCGGTGGCGCACCTCATCCGCTCCGGCGAGGTCCAGCAGATCTACTCGAGCATGCAGAGCGGCATTGCCGAAGGCATGAGCACGCTCAATGCCTCGCTCATGAGACTCTACCGCGAGAACCAGATCACGCGCGAAGACATGATCCACATGTCCACGCGCCCGAAAGAGATCCTCGAGTTGCTCGGAAAAGGCCAGCTATAAGCCGGCCGGCGTCGGGGGAAACGCAATGCGGCGGAGAGGCGCTGGGGCGAGGCGAATCACGGCGTTTCGGCCCGGATATCCAGGCCGCCCACCAGCACGATGCAGTCTTCGTTCTGTTCGGAGTTGAGCAGCAGGACCAGCTTGGCGTACTTCGTGCCCTGCCACCAGTGCGCATTGCCGGCGCCCGCCGTGGACAGGCCCGCGACGGTGCCGCTGTATTGCGTCCACTCCGCCGGCACTGATTGCGCGGCGGCCGCGCAGTACAGGTAAGCCGGGCCGGCGGAATGCTCCCGGACCTTCGTCCCGGCCGGATAGGCGCGCCCGCAGGGCTCGTTCAGCCGGACTTCCCAATATCCTTCCTTCTCCTCGATCTTGAGGATCCCGAAGCCGCTCAGGTTCCGGTTCGGCAGGTCGGCGTACTTGCCGGAGTCGTCCACGTCGAACGCAATGCAGGCGTGGGGGTCCTCTTTCCACTTGAACGCGTGCGCGACCTTGATGAGCGTATCTTCCTTCTTGCAGTCTTCGTGGAGGACCGTCTCGGTGGCGCCGAGGACGCCGACCTGCTCGGGCGCGATCAGCCGCTTGTCCGCGTCGAAGCACATGTAGCCGAAGTAGAGGCTGCTCGGGTCCTTCCCGACCGATCTGAACCAGCCCGTGAGCGTGTATCGCTTGACCGGATCAATGGTGATCCATTCGCTGCCCTTGATGGTCGTCGGACCCTTGCAGGGAAAACACAACTTGTCCAGCAACGGGTTCGCGGAAGCCGCCTGCGGCGAGGCGCTCGACGCCCCGCTCGGATCGCTCTTGCTCGTCGCCGCGAACGCGCGGTCCGCGTCCAGACCGAAGCGCGCCGCCGCCATGAAAATCAGCAGCATGGCCGCCGTCGCAATCCAACGCAGTTTGACTGCTTTCCGATGATCGCTCATGTGGTTCCTCTCTGCCGGCCCAGCGGCCCCCTTGCGGCGCATTATACTCCCACGGCGCCGATTTCGCCAGAGGCGCGCCGGGGACCCGGCCCCGTGTAATCCTATACGAGCGGCCGGCTGGTGATCAGGCCAATGCCTCTGCCCTTGTTCCCCACCGCATTGTAGAACATGTAGTACGTGCCGTTCTCAGGATTCCAGACCAGAGAGACCTTGTGCGCATATTGATCGTCCAGGCCGGATGGGTTGCCGCCGCTCTTGTAGATCGGGTCGGGATCAACGGTCCAGTCGCACAGGTCGCGCGAGAAGGCGGTCATGATGTGCGCGCCGCCGCGGCCCACGCCGAAAAAGAACATGACCCAGTGGTCCTTGTCCCGGAAAACCTTCCCATCGGAACAGAAGGTCTGGTTGTAACTGCCCGCCGGGCCGCTGCGTATCACCGGATTGCGCGCGAAACGTTTCCAATGGATCAGATCTTCCGAAAGAGCCAGTCCCATTTGTTCGATTTCCCCGGCGGCGGCGTTGTAGAAATTGTGGTACTTCCCGCCATGCTCCAAAAGCCATGGCTGGTAAATGCAGTCTTTTTCCCACGCGCCGCAGTCCGGCTGATGCACGGAAAGGATGGGCTCGTCCTTCGCCCGCTGCCAGGTCAAGCCGTCTTCGCTGGATGCGACTCCTTCATAACCCGGCCGCAACTCGTATCCGCCCTGGCGAGGATAGGCTCCGTAAAGCGACCAGTATTTGCCTTCATGTTTTTTCAGAATCCTCCGGGCCTTGATGTCGTAGTCGTCATAAAGGAAGGCCCCCAGAACAACGCCGCCGTGATCGAAGGAGCCTTCCGGTCCGTAACCCATGGCCAGGCGCATGTTGGACCAGTTCACAAGATCGTCGCTTTCGGCTGCAAATGACTGATAGCCGTTGCCGTCGAAACCGATGAAGGTCATGCGCCATTTTTTGCTGTCCGGCAGTTGGAAGACGGTGGGCACGTCGGTCGCGAGAACATTCTCGAAACCCTTGATGTCCGGTTTCGCGGGGATGACGTGCTCAGGATAGTAATGCCAGTTACGGTATGGCGCCGACCACTGCTTCACGCTGTCCGCGTCAATCGCCATGGCGGCAGACATCCAGAAACTGCTGGTTGAGCCGAAGCGCGAAGTCGTCCATTCGGAAGTCCCGCAAGGCGCGTTCGCGCGCCGCGTCGCTCATCGCGCGCCACCGCTCGGGCGGATTGATGATGCTCTTCACCGCCTGCGCGATCGCCCGCGGGTCCAGGAGCCTGGGCTGCTGAAGGGCGTCCTTGACCGGATCGTATACCCACGCAGGACACTGCTCCGGCGAGCCGCCGAACTGCGGATAGTCTGAAATGGGCAGAGTGGGCTGGATGCACAACCCGGTCCTCTCGTGTTGCACCACTTCGGGCAGACCATCCACCGCCGCCGCCACGACCGGGCAGCCGGCGTAGGCGGCCTCGATCGCCACGTTTCCAAACGGCTCGCGGATGGACGGGCAAAGGAACACGTCAATCTCGCGATAGAACGCGGCGGGATTAGCGAACGAGCCCAGGAAACGGATATGGTCTTCCAGCGAAAGCTTCCTGGCCAACTCTTTCAAAGCCGCCTCATCGCGACCTTGTCCCGCCACGTGCAAGTCGCAAGCGATACCGTCGCGCAGGAGATGGGCCAACGCGTGGAACGCCAGCGGAAATCCCTTGAACGCAACCATGCGCCCGATGATGCCGAGCCGCAGCGGCGTGCGCGTACCTCTGCGGTGCTCCTCGAAGCCGCCCTCCGCCAGGTCGCTGCGGACCGGGTTGAGAAGGACGACGTTCTTCTTGCTCTCCGCTTTCCAGCGCAGTTCCAGCATGCGCCGGCTGGCGTAGGAGTTGCCGATCACCCTCGTCATCTTCCCAAGGAACCGCCCCACGTCCGCTTCGGGAGGGTTCCCCCAGGCGGCGCCCAGCTCGATGTAAACCGCCGGCGCGCGGGCCGCCGCATCGGCCAGATCCATCTCGCCCAGAGCGTTCCAGATGACCACCACGTCCGGCCTGACGGCGGATATCTCCCTGAAGATGTGCCGCCGCCGCAAGTCGCCCAGCGAGGGGACCTTGATGCCGCGCCAATAGTTGGCGTAACGGATGGATTTCGATTGCGACTCAAGCTTCGCGCGCCAGAACCGGTGGCAGCGCCCGTGCGTCACCAGGACGTGCTGCTCCGCGCCGGCAGGGTCCGACCGGGTGAGGTAGTCCACGAAAATGCTCTCCACCCCGCCGACGCCGTTGATCGCCAGCACATGAAGCACTCGGGGTTTTTGCATGAATGCGGTCAACTCCAGTTCGCGCGCCTGGGCCGGGTCCGCACGCCACAGAATCGTCCGGGCCTGGCGCTCCATCAACGGATCCCCGGTTACGGGGAATTCGTCAGCCCGAGTGCGGCGGCGACCGTGTCATCGCGCACCAGTTCGCCCATGCCGCTCTCCGACACGTACACCTCGCGCTGGTACATGTCGCGGACGCCCGCCTCGCCTTGGGCCTTCCACACGTTGTACACGCGCTTCAAATGCTGTCCATAAATTTCACGCAGGCCGCTGATCTCATATGCTTTGGAAATGTCCACGCATTTCCGCAGGTAATGCGCGAAGCCGCGCCACTGGTAGTGACAGATTCGCATCTCATCGGGCAGAAGCTGGACTTTGCGGCCTCCCCGAATATGTACGTTGTGGTTTCCCTGGTCAATCTTCAAGTAGCGGGCTGTCTCATGGAAGACTTTCCGGAATCCTCTGTCGGGCGCGCGTTCGCGCCACCGCATGCGCGCAGTCGGGTCCGCCTCGGCGGTGTTCTCAGCGCAGCACGGGCGCATGCGGAAGGACGGCACCCATAGTCCGGAATACCACCGGCGCCGGTACCTGTGGGCGACGGCATGGAAGTCTCCCGTCCAGAACTCGTCCGCATCGCTGTTGATGACCCAATCCGCTCCCCGATCGCGGGCCATGCGGATCATTTGGTCAACCTCCTTGAATTGCATGTGAAACGGCGCCGGATCGTCAACGATGATCACCCGTTCGGACTCGAAGCCGGCCAGCATTTCGCGAGTGCCGTCGCTGCTGCCATTGTCCGTGACGATGAGGAAGTCAACCTTGGGCAGATGGTAGGTGAGGTGCTGCCGGATAATGTCGGCCTCATTCTTGCACAGGAGGGTCATGGCGACCCGCGGCGGTTGCCGGCTCGTCCAGCCCGGAGCAGGCAGCCATTTCCTCAGCTCATATACGGCCGGTCGCAGCAGATCCTTGAGGGCGGTCTTGAAATTACCCGCCATGTCGTTGACTCCATGATTTTCGGCCGGCTGCGCGGCGGCCGCCGAGAGGTCCGCGGCAGTTGCTTTTCCGCCCGCCTCCGGACGCGCTCACTGGAGCACGTCGCGAAGAGCGTCCACCACGTCGCGCGCGTCCGCTTCGGTCACGCGCGGCGAGAGCGGCACGCTGAACGTGCGCTCGGACAGGTACTCCGCGTTCGGGAACTGCCCCGCGCGGTAGCCGTACTGCCGCTGGTAGAACGGGTGCAGGTGCAGCGCGATGTAGTGGACTCCCGTGCCGATGCACCGCTTCTTGAGCTCCTCGCGCAGCGCGTCGCGCGTCAGCGAGGTGCGCTCCGTGTCCACCAGGAGCGAATACAGATGCCGCGCGTGACGGCAGCCGGAGGCGACCGGCGAGGGGCGGATCAGCGGCAGGCCGGCCAGCGCCTCGTCGTAGAACCGCCAGAGGCGCTCGCGGGATTCCAGATATCGTTCCACCTTCTCGAGCTGCTTCAGGCCGAGCGCAGCCTGGATGTCCGTCATGTTGTACTTGTAGCCGGCCTCGACCACTTGCACGAGCGCCGGCCCGTCCGCCTGGAACCGCTTCCACGCGTCGGCCGAGGTCCCGTTGAGCGAGAGCGTGCGCAGCCGCTCGGCCCGCGCGGCGTCGGCGGTGACTGCCATGCCGCCCTCGGCGGTGGTGACGTTCTTCGTGGCGTAGAAGCTGAACGCGCCGCAGTCGCCGATCGAGCCGGCGCGCCGCCCTTTCCAGGTGGCCTCCAGCGCGTGGGCCGCGTCCTCGATCACCTTCAGCCCGCGCCGCTGGGCGATCTCCATAATCGCGTCCATGTCGCAGGCGCGCCCGCCCAGATGCACCGGCAGAATCGCCCGCGTGCGCTTCGTGACGGCCTGTTCGATCAACGCCGGGTCCAGGTTGCCCGTCGTCCGGCCCACGTCCACGAACACCGGCCGCGCGCCGCGATGCACGATGACGTTCGCGGTGGCGCACCAGGTGTACGGCGTGGTGATCACCTCGTCGCCCGGGCCGACGTCGAGCACGTGCAGCGCCAGGTGCAGCGCCGAGGTGCACGAGTTCACCGCCACGGCGTGGCGGACGCCGACGTACTCCTCGAAGCGCCGCTCGAACTGCTTCACGCGCGGCCCGGACCCGATCCAGCCGCTGCGAAGGGTCGCAACGACCTCCGCAATCTCGTCTTCCGAGATCAGCGGCGCGCCGAAAACCAGGAAGTCCTTTCGCATGATGCCGCCGTCTCTCGAGAACGCGCGACCGAAAAACTCCGGCGCTCGATCAGCCGGATTCTAGCAGACTCTTCGCTGCGCGGCAATTGCAGCGGCCGCGGCGCGTTGATCGGCCCCGACCGGCCCACGCCGCGCGGATTCTAAGGCTTCGCGCGGTCGCGCTCCCGCTCTCGGGCGATCTGGGCGCGGGCGGACTCGAACGCGCTTTGGACGAAGTCGCTGGTGCTGTCCCAGGTGCGGTCGGCGAAGCTGCGTTTGCGCACCGAGTTGAGGAAGCCCTCGAACTCGCGGAAGTACGAGCCGTAGATATGGAAGCTGTCCGCGATGTGCGCGTAGGCGCCGGGCCTCAGCGTGCGGTGCGCGCGGCGGCTCACGGCCTCGGCCACGAACTGCTGCAGCGCCGTGAACGCCCACATGTTCATGAACGCGGCCTTGTACGCGTCGTTCGACCGCATGTGCACGTTCATCCGCAGCTCGTCGCCGTGGATGCGGAACCACATCCGCTGCAGGCAGGCCGGATCGTCCACGGCCGGATCCACGTCCGGCTTCCAGGTGATCGCTTGCGCCCGGCGGGAGTGCGGCGCGGAGGCGAGCTTCTCGATCAGGTAGTCGAACTGGTTGATGGCGCGTTTCTGGCCGTCCGGGCCGAACAGGTCGTACGCGAACAGCCGCTGATGATACGTGTACGACCACTTCCCTTCTTCCGGATTCACCCAGTGGTCGTGGATGCCCTCCACCACTTCCTGCCGGTAAATCTCCAGGTCCTCGAGCGAACCGGGAAACGCCTTGTGAATGCGCGGCTCCTGGAAGGGCTTGCGCACCACGATCATGGCGGTGCAATCGCGGCTCTCCGGGTCGGCGGGCTTGTCGTACTCCGTCCGGATGCGATCTCCTTCCTCCCAGCACCGAAGCACGGCCTGCTCCCAAGCCTCGGGAAGCGTGTCGCAGATGACGGTGAGATAACTCATATCCAGCTCCCTTTTTCCTCGTAATCGTAATCTTACTCGCAATCGTAATCGCCGTTTCCACGACAGCCGGACGAGCGGCGATTACGATTAGGATTACGAGCACGATTACGAGTTCACATAAGGCCCTGTTTCGCTACTTGGACTTCTCGTGTTTTTCCGGAATTCCGACCAGCGCATAGCAAACCGCGTCCTCCAGCCCCGTCGCCGCGCCGACGGCGCCGGACCGGAATCCGTTGACGAGGACGGAAAAGGCGTAGATTTCACCGTCGGCCGCCTCGGCGTACCCGCTGAGCGCACTGGCGCCGTTGGCCTTGATGGTGCCGGTCTTGGCGTGGATGCGCCCGCGCATCGCCGGGTCGGTCATGCGGTTCCGCAGCGTGGTCTCCGGCTGGCCGTTCGTCGCCAGCGAGCCGTAAAACGCCTCCTGGATCTTGCTGCGGTAGATCACCTCCAGCCACGCTGCGACCGCCTGCGGCGTGGCACGGTCCTCGGGCGACAGGCCGCAGCCGTCCACCAGCGTCACCGCCACGTCGGGCAGTTGCGCCGCGCGCGTGAACTCGCGCACGGCCGCCGAGCCGGACTCGAAGCTGCCCTTCCCGAAGCGCGCCGCCCCCAGCGTCTTCAGAATCTGCTCGGCGCAGAAGTTGTGGCTCCGTTGGTTCGCGGCGGTGATCGAGTCGAGCAGCCTGGATTTCCACGCGAAGATCTCTTGCGCGCCCGGCTGCGGCTTTTCAAAGTCGCCCGCCAGGCGGGGTCGGCCATCGAGGCGAATGCCGGCCTTCGCCATCTCCGACTGGAGCGCCACGGCCAGAAAGAGCGCCGGGTCCTCGACGGCGATGGTCTCCGACCGGCTGACACCGATCGGCAGGCGGCCCGAGACCACGATCGCGCCGTCGTCGCCCCGCTCGAACGTCACGTCGGCGGGCCGGTCCTTCGCGCCGGTGGAGCAATGGTTCACGAAGCGCATCGCGGGAAATGGCGGGACCGTGCTGATCGTCGCCGCCGCGTCCGGTGCGGAGCCGCCGGTGACCTTGACCTCGACGCAATTGTCGTTGAACGAGAGCGCGCTGATCGGCGCGGCGTACCACCAGAGCCACTCCGCCTTCGGCCAGCCGGGCGCGCGATAGACGCGGTCGAACAACCGGTCGTCCATGACCAGGTCGCCGGTGATCTGCCGGATGCCCGCCGCCTGGATGCCCTTGACGAACTCGCGCGGGACGGTCATCGCGCTGGGATGGACGCGGCTGGAAAAACTCGGGTCGCCGCTGCCGACGACGACCAGGTCGCCCTGGAGCACGCCGTCCTGGACCGTGCCGTTGGCGATCAGCGTCGTGCGGAACTCGTAATCCGCGCCCAGTTTCAGGAGCGCGACCGAGGTGGTGAAGATCTTCGTGTTCGAGGCCAGCTCGAACAGCTCGTTGCCGTGGAAGGAGAAGACTTCTCTGCCGTCGGAGATCCGCCGCGCCACGATGCCGACTTTCGCGCCGCGCAGGGGATGGCGGTCCACCACCGTCTGCAGCGCGGCGGTGACGGCTAACGGCTGGTCCTGCGCAAAAATGCGCGCCGCCCCGAACGCGAGGCACGCGCAGAGGAGCCATCTGGGGAACACGGGCGATCTCATGGAATAATTGGGTGGTCGGGCCATTCAGGGAGAGACGACGCCGATAACAAGTCCCTCGCGCCGGGCGATATCGAGAATGGGCCGACCGCCTTCGGTCTCCCATTCGCGTTCTCCGCAGGGAATCGGTTCGATGCGCGTGTCGGCCAGCGCTCGCGCGATCCAGAGCCTTTCGATCAGCCGGCGATTTCGCGGGCCGTCGAACTCGCGGGCAATCACGACCACGTCAATATCGCTGGTCTCCTTCGCCTCGCCGCGCGCGAAGGAGCCGAAGAGGACGGCCCGGCTCGCATGAATTCCTTCCTCGGGAAGGACACGCAAGTAGTGCCGTATGGCCTCTACAACAGGGACATCAACCATTGAAGGCCCCTTTCAGCCTTGGCGAGTTCCGCTTGAGCCTCAGTCCTGTCCATGAGCGCCGATACCATGTCGGGGTACCGGCCTTCAAGCTGGTGCGCGTCGAAGGCCAGCAGGAAGTCGCGTTGCCAGAGTTCAAGCGGCAATGCGGCTTTCTCGGCCAATCGGGTCAAGTTGTGAATTTTCGGAGGGACCTCGCACGTCTTCCTCGTCACATGGGCCTTCAGGGCCTTCTCAATGGCCAAATGCGCAAAGAAAAGCGCGTGCCGGAAATGACCCTTTTCAAGCAAGGTCTTCGCAGCCTCCAGGTCTTCCTGGCTGCTTTTCTTCCAATAGTCAATCTGCTTCTGGACGTCCACGGGTCATCTCGTCCCAAGCGACGATGGTCGTTGCACTCCAGTTTGTTTATCACGCCCGCCGGCCGCTGTCAAGACTCAGGCAATCCCGCTCGTTGCAACTCCGGCGGCGATGTGATAGGTTTGATTCGCACTGCGCATTTTCGTCGGAGCGCCAGCTTTGCCGCTGCGATACCCGGCCGAACGAATCCTCATCCGCTGCCCGAACTGGATCGGCGACATGATCGCCGCGACGGCGGCGCTGCGCTGCATGCGCGCGAATTACCCCAGGGCGCATATCGCACTGCTGCTGAAGGCGTATGTCCGGCCGGTGATCGCCCACGCGCCGTGGGCGGACGAGGTCGTCGAGGTGGACCCGCGCGGCGGACCGTCCGGGCTCTTCGCGACGGTCAGCCGGCTTCGCCGTGCGCCTCCTTATGACCTGGCGCTGCTCCTGACGCAGTCGTTCAACTCGGCGCTGATGGTCCGACTCGCGGGAGCGAAGCGCCGGGTCGGTCATGCGCGCGATGGGCGGAGCCTGCTGCTCACCGATGCAGTGCCCTGGCCCGGGCGCGGAGAGAATCCGCGGCTGGTCCCCAAAGTGCAGGTCTACTCGAGCCTGCTCGAGCACCTCGGCTGCGAAGGCGCGGGCGACCAGCGGCCAGAGGTGTTCACCGCGCCGGAGGACGAGGCGCAGGCGGAAAAACTCCTGGCGGAGCGCGGGCGCGACGCGGGCCGGCCGCTGCTGGCGATCGTGCCGGGCGCGGCGTACGGCGCCTCGAAGCTCTGGCCCCCGGCGCGTTTCGCGACCGTGGCCGACGCGCTCGCCGCGAGCCGCGGACTCCAGGCCGTCCTGCTCACCGGGCCCGGCGAGGAGCGGATCGGGGCCGAGATCGCCCAGGCGATGAAGGGCCGGCCGATCACGTTCCGCGAGGGCGAAGTCTCCTTCGGCGCGCTCAAAGCCATCGTGCGCCGCAGCGCCCTGATGATCTGCAACGACACCGGGCCGCGGCACCTGGCCATCGCGTACAATATCCCGGTCGTCGTCCTCATGGGCCCGACGAGCCCGGTCGTGACGCACAGCGATTATCCGCGGACCGTGATCCTGCGCCAGGACGTGCCGTGCGCGCCGTGCTACCTTCGGCGCTGCCCGACCGACCACCGCTGCATGACGCTCATCACGCCGGAGATGGTGATCAGCGCGGCAGAAACGCTGCTTGACCATCGAACCTGATAATATGTGTTAATATCTGATAAATTAACACTTGCTCTTGACTTTCAGTCCGAATGTGCTAAAATGTGTTAATATCTGAAATATTAACAGTTGAACGGAGGGCAACGTGAAACCCATAGACACTGGACCAACCGCGGAAATTCCCCAACGGATGCCATTTCTTCTATCGAATCAGGAGCTACAACCCCTTGTAGACAAAAGCAATGCGGAATATCTTGCTTGGGATAAGTTTAGACGACACCCGATGCCACAAGGGGTCACTGCTGAGGAAGCGTGGTACTTTGTCAAGTTCGCCAGAAGTATGAACAGAAAGTATTTGCCGATAAAGGATACGCTAGGACGAACATTTCACTATTGGTTACCCGGCTCTTTCCAAGCCCAGTTACATCGAATTGACATGCACGCGGGCATGAGCATGGCCGCAACGCCGGAATCGGAAATGCTGCGCGCGAACCGCGAAAGGTACTTGGTTAGCTCGCTTATGGAGGAGGCCATCGCCTCGAGCCAACTGGAGGGCGCCTCCACGACTCGCCGCGTCGCGAAGGAGATGCTGCGAACTCAGCGGGCGCCTCGAAATCTGAACGAACGGATGATCCTGAATAATTACCGAACCGTTTTGCGGATTAGAGATTTGGTTAACGAGAGGATGTCCATCGAGCTTCTTTGCGAGCTTCAGAAAGAGATAACGGACCAAACACTCAAGGATGCATCCGCCAGCGGACGGCTCCGCATCCCGGCGGAGGACGACATCGCCGTGGTTACTTCCGAAGGCGAAGTAGTCCATCAGCCGCCTCCAGCGGCGATGTTGCCTGGGCGTTTGAAAGTCTTCTGCGATTTCGCAAACGAAGAGCCGGATGATACGGGTCTAACATTTCGTCATCCGATTGTCACCGCGATCGTTCTGCATTTTTGGCTCGGTTATGAGCATGCGTTCGTGGACGGCAACGGGCGAACCGCGCGGGCGGTGTTCCTATGGTACGTGTTGAAGCACGGATACTGGCTTATGGAATTCTTGCCGATTTCCACGATTATCAGGAAATCGCCTTCGCAATATGGGCGCGCCTTCATCCTTGCCGAGCAGGACGAGAACGACATTTCCTATTTCCTCCAATACAATCTTCGAGCAATCAACCTGGCGCTGGACAACTTTCTTGCTTACGTGCGCGAGAAACAGCAGGAACTGAATGTAGTGCAGGCGGTGGCCGCGTTTTCGAGTGACATGAATATACGCCAACGGTCGCTGATCGCCCACGCGCTCAAGAATCCGGGCTTCTCATACACGGTCCGGTCGCATATGACGTCGCAGGGCATTTCGATAGTGACGGCCAGGAACGATCTTGTCGGATTGGCGCGACGGGGCCTGCTCGAAGAACGCCGCGAAGGGAAGAAGACGGTCTGGATTTCTCCGCCGGACCTGGCGACTCGACTGAAGCGGCCGACCTGAACGGCCGACTGCCGCGCTATTGCGGTTGCCCTGCGTCAAGAGCCTTGATAGAATCGCCGCTCGTCGGTTGTCCTCAACCGGACTTCCCGACCCCTCAACGGGAGAACAGCGCCGAATGCATGCCTTCTGGATCGTGACGCTCTTCATCTTCGGCAGCATCGTGGGAAGCTTTCTCAACGTCTGCATCTACCGGCTGCCTCGGGACCGCTCGCCGGTGTGGCCGACGCGGTCGTATTGCCCGCACTGCCACGAGGTCATCGCCTGGTACGATAACATCCCGCTGGTAAGCTGGTTCGTGCTCTCGGCGCAATGCCGGCACTGCGGCTCGTACATCTCGGCGCGCTACATCATCGTCGAGTTCCTCACCGCATGCCTGTTCGCGCTCACGTACGCCGTGTTGAGCGCGCGGGGCGAGTCGGTGGGCGTCATCATCGTCTATCTCGCCCTGATGGGGATGTTCGTCCTGAGCTCTTTCGTGGACGCCGAACTGCGGATAATTCCGGACTCCGTCACGATCGGCGCGATGATGCTGGCGCCGATCTGCAGCGTGTTGGTTCCGGACTTGCACCGCAATCCGCCGATGGGGCGGACGTTCCTGTTCAGCCAGGACAGCGTGCTCGGCTCGCTCTGCGCCTGCCT
>Ga0187876_1001111_pt1 | contig 24001 bp, 20 predicted proteins | sample June2016WEW_17_4_FD_133000 | JGI IMG/M metagenome (GOLD analysis project Ga0187876, IMG submission 133000) | Peatland microbial communities from SPRUCE experiment site at the Marcell Experimental Forest, Minnesota, USA - June2016WEW_17_40 | ecosystem: Environmental > Terrestrial > Soil >...
AAAGTTGACCGCGCCAGTCTCGAGAATAAACTTGCCGCCGCGCGGCATGGCGTCGCGTGCGTTCACCGCCAGGTTGACCACGATCTGGTCGAGCTGCCCAGGGTCTGCTTCGATGACCGCTGAGGGCGATCGGGACACGATGAGAACTTCGACATCGTCTCCCAGCAGCGGGCGCAGGAGCTTGCTGATGTCTTTTAGCCGATCGTTTAGATCGAGAACTTGGGTTTGGATTGCGGGAGTCCGGCTGAAAGCCAGCAGCTGTCTGGTCAAGGACGTGCCCCGCTCGGTTGCCTTGCGGATGTTCTCGACATAAGTCGAGGGTTCGGCAGCAGGAACAATGCGGTCCCGCAGAAATTCCGTGCAGGCGTTGATGATCGCTAGGATATTGTTGAAGTCGTGCGCAACTCCTCCCGCCAGTCGGCCGATCGCTTCCATCTTCTGGGACTGACGAAGCTGGCCCTCAGCCCGTTTTTGGGCAGTGACGTCGCGCGCAATCGCTGACGCTCCCATGATGTCGCCGCTCGCATTGCGCAAGGGAGACACGGAGACGGAGACATTCACGCGGCGTCCGTCTTTGGTCACCCGTACCGACTCATAATGCTCGGTGCTTTCCCCGCGTTTAATTTTCTGGAGAATCTCCGAGATTTCGTCCGGACGATCACTGGGAATTAGAAGGGATATATGCTTGCCGACGATCTCTTCTGGTGAGTAACCATAAATGTGCTCGGCTCCCTTGTTCCAACTAGTGATGATGCCCTCCAAGTCCTTGCTAAGGATCGCGTCATCGGAGGAATCAATAATCGAGGCCAATCGGGATCTGTATTCGCCAATTTGCTCGGCCGATCTCCGATGTAGCTCCTCATTCGCCCTTCGTAGTTCTTCTGCGATTCTCTTGCGATCACTGATGTCGCGGATCGCGCTCAGCACGAACCATCCCGTCTCCGTAGAGACAGGACTGAGACTAATTTCTACGGGGAATTCCGACCCATTGCGTCGTCTGCCGTAAAGGTCGAGATCTGCTCCCATTCGTCGCGTCTTCGGCGTTTGCGCGAAGTTCTGGCGATGATGGTGGTGTTGGCCGCGATAGCTATCAGGTACGAGCATTTCGACCTTCTGGCCAATCAATTCCTCGCGGTCATATCCAAAAAGCTCTTGTGCCTGTGAATTGACTTGAACAATCGTTCCGTCGCGATCAACGGCGACGATGGCATCCGGAAGGGCCTCCAACAGGTCATTCGAAAGGAGAACTGCAGCCATGGTTTTGGCCGACAGCGTGGGAGCGGGCCCACCGGGATCAGAGGAAGGTCGCAAATGCACAAACTCCGCGGTTCAAACTATCGGTATCTAAATTTAGCTGGAACCCGCTTACCTGTAAAGGTGCGCCGCGGGAAATGGGAAGTGCTTTCTTGTCAGATACTTACTGGAAATAAGATATGCATTCCTACTGTGGTGAACGTGATCTAAGTCACCGGAAACGGTGACATCCGTCAAGGTGGACCTAGGAGCCCTTTGCAAACCTTAAAGAGGGAAGGGAAGAACGATGCTGACCATCCGCCCACCGCTTGAAATGCAACCCAATCTAGGAGTTGGTCGTGAAGTGCATGAAGGCACAGCCAACCTTACCGTCCCGCAGAGAGAGCGCCGGCGTGCGCTGATCGTACCCCGTGAGCACGGAGCATGGGGGATTCTGCTGGTTCCACTGGTGACGGGCGGAGCCGTCGGTCTGTTCAGCGGCGGGCGTCTTGCTCCGGTTCTGCTGTTGGCGACGGCAGTGCTGGCACTGTTTTGGCTGAGAACGCCGGTCGAAAGTTGGCTCGGCACCGGTACCGTCCGCGTCCAGACAAAGCAGGAGCGTCAAATCGTGCGCGCGGTTATCCTCCCGCTTGCAACGGTTGCTGCAGTTAGCCTGAGCGCCCTGCTCTGGCAAGGGAAAAACCGCCAGCTGATCTTGCTTGGAATAATGGCCGCCGTGGCGTTTGGGGCACAGATTTTATTGAAGAAAGCGGGACGGGCCACGCGAATTGCAGCAGAAGTCGTGGGCGCCTTGGCTCTAACCTCGACCGCCCCCGCTGCGTACTGTGTAGCTACAGGACGGCTCGACGCGAGAGCTTGGGCGTTATGGCTAGTCAATTGGCTCTTCGCTGCCGATCAAGTCCACTTTGTGTGGCTCAGAATTCGCGGTATGCGGGCAGCGGGGCTGAAAGAGAAGTTCACTGCAGGCTGGAGCTTCATGGCGGGGAATTTACTGCTCGGCGGGATATTGGTGCTTGCCTATCGTCGAAGTTGGTTGCCGGAATTTGCGTTGATTGCATTCGTGCCGATCTTATTTCGCGGGCTCCTTTGGTTCGTGAAAAAGCCTCAGCCAATTGTGGTCCGCCGGCTGGGCTGGACAGAACTGGCCCACGCGCTGGTCTTCGGTGTACTTCTCACCGCCGGATTTTGCCTCTCTCCCTAGCTGGATCGTGAGTCTCAGATTGCAGTGGTCACCTCGGTGAGTGACTCAGAACACTGCACTGGTAGCTATCCATCACTGCATCCGTAGAGCTGATTGTGCTATCTTCCGGCTCGGCCCGAGCTCCCGGCATTTTAGGGAAGCATTGCAAACCTCGTTAGACCGAGGGCCCCCGCCTAGAACCCATTGTAATCCCACCACGAAAAGGAGCATTCCATGTTTGCACGCCTTATCGATTGCGAAGTGAAAATGGAAAAAAAAGAAGAGTTCGTGAAGGTCTTAAAGAACGAAGTCCTTCCCATCCTCAAGAAGCAGACAGGCTTCCTGGAGATTCTGCCCTTTTTCCCGGAAAAGATGAAAGAGGGGAAGGCAATCACCATCAGCCTTTGGACGACCAAGGCCGATGCAGAGCGCTATGAGAGAGAGTTCTATCCCAAAGTCCTCGACATCCTGGAGCCATTCCTGACCACGCCGGTCAACGTCAACTACTACAAACTCGAGACCACCGTTTGCGAGCACTTCGTGGACGCGCTTGCTGCGTAAGGTTAAGCAACGCCGATCCGAAACCCCGGAGCAAGTGCTCTGGGGTTTCGCTTTTCGCGAGCCGCTTACAGGTGGATTCTCTCTCATTCCACCTGACAAAAAAGTGCCGGTTCAATCATGTCCACTAAGCGGGCACTGGTGGACGTTTCCTGCTTTGCCTGACGGTCACCGGGTCGAGAAACTTCATCATGCTTCGTAAGCGCTCACCCACGCGTTCGATCTCGTGTTCCTGTTCGTGCTGGCGGGTGGCTTCGAACCACTCACGTCCCGACTCGTTTTCCGCGATCCAGTTCCGGGCGTAGGTCCCGTCCTGGATTTCTTTTAGGAGCTGCCGCATCGCCTGCCTTGTCTGGTCGGTGACGATCCTCGGGCCGCCGGTGTAGTCGCCGTGCTCCGCGGTATCGCTGATGGAATAGCGCATGTAATTGAGGCCGCCGCGATACATCAGGTCAACGATGAGTTTTAGTTCGTGCAGGCACTCGAAATAAGCAATCTCCGGCTGGTAGCCCGCTTCCACGAGCGTCTCAAAACCGGCTTTCACGAGCGCGCTGGCTCCGCCGCACAATACGGCCTGCTCGCCGAAGAGATCGGTCTCGGTTTCCTCTGTAAACGTGGTCTCGATCACGCCGGCGCGGGTCGCCCCGATTGCCTTGGCATAGGAGAGCGCGAGCTGCTTTGCGGTTCCGCTGGCATCCTGGTGCACGGCCAAAAGCGCAGGCGTACCGCCGCCTTCAACGAATACTTCGCGCACGCGATGTCCCGGCGCCTTGGGCGCAATCATGGAAACGTCGATGTTGGCAGGAGGGCTAATGGTCCCGAACCGGATGTTGAAGCCGTGGGCAAACATCAGCGTCTTCCCGGCCGACAAATGGGGAGCAATATCCCGCTTGTAGACGGCAGGTTGCTCCGTATCGGGCACGAGGATCATGATGACATCGGCCCACGCGGCCGCGTCACTGACGGAAGCCACTTTCAACCCGGCCGCTTGGGCCTTTGTCCGAGACTCGCTGGTTTGCGGAAGGCCGACCTGCACTTGCACCCCGCTGTCTCTCAGATTGAGCGCATGGGCGTGTCCCTGCGAGCCGTAGCCGATGATGGCTACCTTCTTCGACCGAATCAATGCCGCCTCCGCCGCGTCTTCGTGATACATGTTTGCCATGGGTATTCCTTTCGAACAAGATTCTCTCGCGCTACACAGACTGCGAGAGGTCGTCCTCTGCCGTCGCCTGCTCTGGTTCTTCCGACGACGAAAGCGCGAGGGACGATTTATTCCCACGTCGCATAGCGACGATTCCGGTGCGTACCATTTCCAGGACACCGTAAGGACGAAGCACTTCCAGCAGTCCGTCGATCTTGTCCTCGCCGCCGGTGATTTCGATGATCAGGGATTCTGGCGCAACATCCACCACACGCGCGCGGAAAACGCTGGCCAGCTCCAACACGTGGGAGCGCGCCTCATGCGTGGCCGCGACTTTGATCATAGCCAGATCGCGCACAATTGCCGGCTCGGTCGTGATGTTTTCCACCAGCAACACGTTCACCAGTTTGTACAGGTTGGCTTCGATCCGGCGCGCCTGGTCGTGGTCGGCATCGACGGTGATGGTCATGCGCGACACTTCCGGCTTTTCCGTGCGCCCCACGGTGAGCGAGTCGATATTGAAGGCGCGGCGGCGAAACAGCGATGCCACCCGGGTCAGCACGCCTGGCTTATTTTCGACGTACACCACGAACGTGTTCATCATATTGGATTACTCATCGGCAGCGGTCTCCACGATCGGACTCGGACGCCGGATCATCTCATGTAAAGCAGCCCCCGCCGCAACCATGGGATAAACGGTATCCTCCTGCTCGACGTGAAAATTAATCAGCACCGGTCCATCGTGCTGGCGGGCCGCTTGAACTGTGGGCACAACTTGAGAACGCTGAGTGACGGTCGCGTTCCGAATGCCGTAGGCTTCGGCGACCTTTGCGAAGTCCGGGTTCAGCAACGGTGTGGCCTGGTAGTTGCGTTCGTAGAAAAATTCCTGCCACTGACGCACCATGCCAAGAAAGCCGTTGTTGATGATCGCAATGTTGATCTTGAGATTCTCCTGCACGATGGTGGCGAGTTCACACATGGTCATTTGAAAACCACCGTCCCCCACGACGACCCAGACCTCTGCCTCAGGGCGCGCGACCTTCACTCCGATCGCAGCGGGCAGGGCAAATCCCATCGTACCCAAGCCTCCGGAGGTGATCAGCGAACGTGGCTCCTCGTGCTTGTAATATTGCGCTTCCCACATCTGGTGCTGGCCAACGTCGGTGACGACCACGGTGTTGCTGCCTCGTGCCTCCCGCCACAGGTCGTTGATGACGTGCGCAGCGTAGAGATGGCCGCTGTCCGGCAGGTTCTGAATATCGCGGACCGCGGAGTCACCTTTCAGACGATCGATGAAATCCAGCCAGTCACTACGATCAAGGGACTCGATTTTAGGCAACATGGCATGCAGAACCTCCCGCAAATCACCCACCAGCGCCACATCGACCTTCACGTTCTTGTTAATCTCGGCCGGATCGATCTCCACATGAATCTTCTTGGCATTCGGAGCGTAGGTTTTCAGGTTCCCGGTGACCCGGTCGTCGAAGCGCATGCCGAGCGCGATCAGTAGGTCGGCCTCCTGAATGGTGTGGTTCACCCAGGCTTCACCGTGCATTCCCATCATGCCCAGGTTGAGCGGATGAGAGGCCGGGAGCGCGCCCAAGCCCAACAGCGTAAGCGCGACCGGGATACCAGCGCGCTCGGCCAAGTCGCGTACTTCGCGCATTGCACCCGAGACAATTGCACCGTGACCCAACAGGATTACGGGCCGTTTGGAACTGTGGATCAGCTCCAGCGCCTTTTCGTATTCCTTGGGAGCGGGAGAGAGATCAGGGCGATACCCTGGTAATTGCGGTTTTGCGGCCTCCCAGTCGAACTCGCAAGAAGACTGTTGCGCATCCTTTGTGATATCCACGAGAACCGGGCCGGGGCGCCCTGAGCGGGCTACATAGAACGCTTCGCGCATAGTGCGAGCCAGTTCATCGGCCCTCGTTACCAGATAATTATGTTTGGTGATGGGCAGAGTGATGCCTGTGATGTCGGTCTCCTGAAAGGCATCGGAGCCGATCAGCTTGCTGCCCACCTGACCAGTAATACAAACGATGGGGGAAGAGTCCAACATGGCCGTAGCGATGCCGGTCACCATGTTGGTAGCTCCAGGACCGGAGGTGGCCACGGCGACTCCCGTTTGTCCGCTGGCGCGCGCGTATCCATCCGCCATGTGAGTGGCGCCCTGCTCATGCCGCACCAGCACGTGATGGATCTTGCTGTGCTTCAGGGCATCGTAAGCCGGCAGGATGGCGCCACCGGGATATCCGAAGACGTGGGTCACGCCTTCGTGCTCCAGGCATTCCCAAAGAATCTGCGCTCCAGTTTTTATCATGGTTCCAAGGTCCTCTGATCGCTGCCTCGCGCCTTGCCAGCCCAACTTGCCCACCAACGAGGCATTTAACCCACGCTAGAGTGATTGTATCTGTAGAGTGATTGTATCTGTGCCGGTTGCGCCCGGTATCACACTCCCCACAGGTAATCTTCCTGCTGATCGTTTTCGTGAGTGCCCAACACCACGGACGGCGCGGCTCCATTCCCACTTCCGTCTCTTGAGGGATGCCCGACGGGGGCTAAACCGGCATGTGAATGGCCGGCTGCATTGCTCGAGCCGATGACAGGAGCGTGTGGCGATTCTACAGCAACACTCGGATGCAAACGCTCCCGATGCAGTTTTCGCATGAGTTCCAGGATGTGATTGTCCTCTACCGTTTTCGTGCTGTCGGCCAGCGCGACGAAGTAACGGTATATCTGATCAAGTTCGCGGCGGTCCAGCCGGAACCCCAGTTCTTCGCAGCGTAGACCAAGGGCATGGCGTCCAGAGTGTTTGCCTAGGACGAAACGTGTGCTGGGAACTCCGACGGATTGCGGAGTCATGATTTCATAGGTCAATGGATTCTTGATCATGCCATCTTGATGGATACCCGCTTCATGCGCGAAGGCGTTCCGGCCGATAATTGCCTTGTTGGGCTGCACCGGCACTCCGGTGATTTCAGCTAACAATTGGCTCGATGGGAAGAGCTCTTCACTCACCATCGCCGTACGAAACGCGTAGCGGTCGGGGCGGACGCGCATGGCCATTACAAATTCTTCCAGAGAGGCATTGCCAGCGCGTTCTCCGATGCCATTGATTGTGCACTCCACTTGCCGTGCTCCAGCGCCCACGGCAGCGAGGGAGTTTGCCACCGCGAGACCCAGGTCGTCGTGGCAGTGCACCGAAATCGTTACCCGCTCGACGCCGTGAACTTGCCGCCGGATAGTCTGAATCAGGTCCGCAAACTCCGACGGAACCGTGTACCCAACGGTATCGGGAATATTGATGGCGGTCGCACCGGCCTCGATTACCGCCTGCAGCACGTCGCAAAGGAATTGCGGATCCGAGCGGGTGGCGTCCTCCGCCGAGAATTCCACGTCCGCGCAGAGGGATTTGGCAAAGCGCACGGCGTCGCGCGCTTGCTCCAGGCACTCTCGGCGCGAAAGCTTGAGCTTATATTGCAGGTGAATGTCAGACGTGGCCAGGAAGGTGTGGATACGAGGATGGGCGGCTGCCTTTAGGGCCTGCCAGGCTCGCTCGATATCGCCGTGGCAAGTGCGAGCCAGCGCAGCGATCACGGGCCGGCGAATGTCACGTGCCACCAGTTGCACGGAGTGGAAATCGCCATCGGAGGAAACAGGGAATCCGGCCTCGATCACGTCCACGCCCAGGCGGTCCAGTTGGCGTGCCATGCGCAGTTTTTCATCAGCCGTCATGCTGCAGCCCGGAGACTGTTCCCCATCGCGTAGCGTAGTGTCGAATATCGTTACCTGCTCTGTTTCCGACAAGTTGTTCCTCCCGGCCACCAACTCTTTCTCCGCAAAACGAAAAAGCCATCATCGTTTGTGGATGATGGCCCTTTCTGAAAAATCTCTCTGTCTTATGGCTGTATCATCCGACGCTTCCTAAGGGTGCCAAGCACCAGGCCAAGAATGGCCACACTAAGGGCGAGCAGACGCAGTCGTACCTCGCTTGGAACTCGGTTCGCGTTGGATGCCAGTGGCTGCATTTTGTAAAACAAGTCCCCTACACGCTTTGGGTTACTCTAGAGTAGCGGGCGGGGCTCGTCAATGGCTGTCTTGACACCGCTCTATGCAAATTATCGTTGCTTGTCATCAGTTTCTTGGATCAACCACTCAGCCGCTTGACGTAGCTCTTGGTGTTTGCCGCAGGTCAAGATGTGACTCAGGTCACTGACATTACGCGCTCATTCGTGTGGCATTGATGCGTCTCGCCTCTCCTAGAGCCGTTCCCAACAATTTGAGAGGCACTACCTCCTGAGGCGCACGACCCTTGCTCGCGAGGGCCAGGTACTCATAGAACACAAAGGGGATCAACGTGAAAGCAAAAAAGGGTGTGATCGGAATACTCACTGGCGGCGGCGATGTGCCCGGCCTGAATCCTGCCATCCGCGCCGTAACCATTCGCGCGCTGCGCGAGGGTTGCGAAGTGATCGGCATCCGTCGGGGATGGGCCGGGCTGGTCGACATCGTCCGAGAAAAAGACTACGACAATAGCGAGAACTTTCAGACGTTGTCGGAGGATTTGGTCAACCGCACTGGTCGTACCGGCGGCACGTTCCTGCATTCCTCGCGCACCAATCCGAGCAAGGTGAAGAAGTCCAGCGTTCCGGCTCACCTGCAGTCAGCTTACAACGCCGAGACAAACGACCTGACCGCAGAGGTTCTTAAGAACCTGGATTGGCTCGGCGTCGACTATCTCATCCCCATTGGCGGCGATGACACGTTGAGCTACGGCGTTCACCTTCATCAGGAAGGCGTGAAGGTAGTCGCCATTCCCAAGACCATGGACAATGATGTTCCCGGCACTGACTATTGCATCGGTTTCAGCACCTGTGTGACCCGAACCATTTCCATGACGAACAGCCTGCGCACCAGTGCTGGCTCCCACGAGCGCTTCATGGTCCTAGAAGTTTTCGGCCGTTATGCCGGGTTTACTGCCATGCTGCCCACCATGGCCGGAGCTGCAAACCGCTGCGTGATCCCGGAGCACAAATTCGACATCGAGCGGCTCGCCGAGTTATTGGTCTCTGACCGCCAGAAGAATCCCAGCCACTATTCCGTCGTTCTGGTTTCAGAGGGAGCGATGTTCCAGGGCGGAGAAATGGTCTTCGAAACTGAGACCAAGGACGCCTTTGGTCACAAGAAACTCGGCGGGATCGGGGACCTAGTGTCGGAGAAGCTGAAGGAGCTTTCTCCCAAGTACAACAAAGGTAAAACCATCGACGTCATTAACCAGAAACTGGGCTACCTGGTCCGCTGCGGCGATCCCGACGCCATTGACTCAATTGTTCCGATGGCTTATGGCAATCTCGCGCTGGATTTATTGTTAGGCAAGATCCACGGACGACTAGTCGTCCTCAGGAATGGCCGTTACGATAACCTGCCCATCGACACCGTTACTGCCTCGAAAAAAATTGTCAATGTAAAAGAGCAGTACAACATCGACCGCCTCCGTCCCCATTACAAGAGCTTCGAGATGAAGCCTCTATTCATCATGACCAGCGAGGTGGGCTAGGGCTACCGGCGCAGCACGTACCGGTTGTGCGCCTGCGCGGATCGGGGAAGCTACTTCCGTCTTTCGCTGTCATTGAAAATAAAGCATTTCTTGGCTTTGTTTGGCAAAAAAGACTATCTCCCTCTTCCCAGATTGAATGTTCAGAGGAGGCGGCACTGTTTCGCCCCTGCGCTGTCGTTGCAGACGCTCCAGCTGGTCCAGAGCGCGATAAAGTTGCCGGTCCAGGTGGGCTTCATAGCGGAGAAGCCTGTCGGTTGCGTCCGCAGTAGGCAGGCTGAAGCTACGCGCTTCAGCATCTCGCGTGAGCTCCTCGCGCTCCGAAGCGTATCTCTTGAAGATGCTAATAGTTTCCAGCTGGTGTTCGATCGCTGCGAGAACTGCGGTGCTTCTTTTCTCGGCTTCTTTGTCGTCCATAGCCCCAGCGAAGTGGCTTTCCCCTTTGGCTGCTGGTGCGCCGGCGTAGCTACATTGAATGCGAACAAGCAGTCCCAAAAGCCGAATTCGCAAGAAATCTTTCCACGAGTCTCAGACCAGCGGCATCGCTAAGCTTAGTGCCTTCTAGTGGCGCGTTATCTCGTGGATGAAGTCGACCTCTTTTTGACTGTACGGTTGTCCGTTAGCGCGGAGAATGTCGTGGTGCCAAACCTCAGGTTGGCGATCTATGTACGGGTGTTTCCAAGAGTCCCATGGATAGTAGGTCTGCGTTTTCCCAGCGACCAAGCCCCAATTGATGGCCGCCACTCTGTGTTGCTTAGCGATGGGCAACGATCCCTGAAAGGTGCTGCCGGCGCCTCGAGCCATGTATTCGGTGCAGAGAATTGGGCGGTGGTACTGCTTGAGCCACACGATGCGATTTTCGAAACGGTTGGGCGTGGCGTAGTTGTGAAATGAGATTACGTCTGAGAGTTCGATCTGGATTTTTTCCATCCGGTCTAGCTTGTCTGCCGAAGACCAATCTCCTTCCCAGAGACCGCTCGTCAAGGGTTGCGTGGGTTGGGCCGCACGTACCCATTCGAAAACTTTCGGAAGCAATGCAAGAACAAGGTCTACTTTATTCTTAGGATCTTTCTTTTCGTAACTGCCGGAGTTCGTGTTGCTGGGCTCGTTCCAGACATCCCAGCCGAGAATCCGCTTGTCTTCCGCGAAAGCCTCCACCACGCCTTTGGCGTAGGCTTCGAGGCGAGGATATTGCGCAGGATCCTGAAGCGCCTTCGCACCCGGGCTTTGCACCCAACCGGAATTGTGCACGCCGGCCCGAGGCTCGCGTTGCTTTCCCAACTCAGGGTTCGGGTCCCAGCAGGAATCGAAGAGCACGAAAAGTATTTTGATATGGTGCTTGTCGGCAATTGCGAGGAACGTGTCGATGCGCTTCTTGAAGCCTCGCGGATCCTGCTGCCAGAGCAGATCGTGCAGAAAAACGCGCATGGCATTTAGTCCGATCGTTTCGGCCCAGCCCAGTTCCAGGTCGATGCGTTTTGGGTCGAAGGTGTCCGCTTGCCACATTTCGAGTTGGTTGATCGCCGTGGCGGGAATATAGTTGCTCCCGACGAGCCAGGGCTGACTGGCATACCACTCGTTCGCGCTTTGTTCGGACCAACGAACGGTGCGAGGTTTCGACTGAGTCCCGGCAAGAAATGGAATGCTCAGGATCAGAATCAACGCGCTACAGCTTGCGAGCATCTGTCGCGCCGCCGGGCGGCCGGCGGGGAAGGCAGCCCTCACCGGTCGCGGAATTGCATCGAGTTCGGGTTTCAGAGTTGCCATTCTATTCTCGAGGCAAATTGGATTGCCAACGAATTGTTCGTCCCTCGAACCTTATGTAATCGATGAAGTCACTGAACTTCGCAGCCGCGGCGCGCAAGTGAGTTGCGAGAGACGAACTTCGCCTCCACGAGTTTCCGCAACTTGGTTGACTTCTCCGTGAGAGTCCTGTCCGGGCTTAGAAACCGCAAACGAGTAGCTCTGGTATGGTCAGGCAGCGGGACCGGAGATACGACCAGCAGATCGGGGACTGTCACCGAAGGTGAAAGGCTTGAGAATTATAAGCCGTGGTCAAACTCGAGGCGAAGCGCTTGGGCACTGAGAGAGTAATGCGCGTCGATTCAATAATATCTCTTGTTTTGTTTCTGGCCGGCTTGGCCGCGAGCCCTGCTCCTTCCCAAGACGCCGCTGGTCCCGGATCGCATCCCACAATCATATCCGTATCTTTCGCTGAACACCCTGACAGTACTGATGTGGAAGTCACGTTCAGTAAGCTCGTGCAAGCCGACGTGAGCACGCTCGAGCATCCAGACGGCCTCGTATTCGATTTGCCCGAATGTGAGCTGGCTCATCCGGGTCAACGCCTGGTAGTGAATCGCGGGTCTGTCTTTGCGGTGAGGACTGCCGTATTCCGTTCAGCGCCACCTATCGCAATTGCTGGGGCGAGTATTGTGACGCAAAGCGTGTGTGAGCCAAGAAACTATGCAAGCGAAGCCGACTGATATACATGCCTTTCGATGGGGATGGACGGCGTTCATGCTTCTGACGACGTCGGTTCCTTATTTGATTTTCTGGTTCCAGACGCCAGCAGATCATCGCTACTCCTGGATTCTCCCGCCATATCCTGAGGATTCGTTCGGCTACATGGCATGGTCACAGCAGGCCGCACACGGAAGCCTGCTGTTTCGAATGAAATACACGGGGTTACCGCAATCGTCCTTTTTGTTCCAACCATTTTTCCTAATCTGTGGATGGATTAGCAGGTTGTTCGGATGCGATATCGGGATCGTTCATTGGGCGCTCAAGGCGGTGGGCGTCGTGTTATTTTTTGTCGCTTTCTACAAGTACACCGACTGGCTTGAACTCAGCCGATTTCGATCCATTGTTGCTTCGGTCCTCGTGGGTATCTCCTCGGGAGTCGGCGGGCTTTTTGCTTTCTTTGGTCTTGTGGATCGATGGCGAATTGTTCCAGCTGACTTGGGTATGCCAGAGATGAGCACCTATTGGTCTCTCTTGTGGAACCCTCTGTTCCCATGTTCCTTGACCTTGATCATGCTCATTATTTACTGGTTGGATCGGGGGACACGCAACGCTCGCAAAATCAATTTCTGGCTCGGCGGTTTTGCGACAGGCGTTCTGGCCTTGATGCACCCATACGCATTACCTATGCTGTTTGCTTACGCGGTGATCATTACCTTTGCGCGAAGGGGACCGGATGCACTGGGATTTCTGTTTCGGTTCTTTCTAGCTTCGTTTCCCTTCGTCCTTTACGTGGCACTGGTATCGACATTGCAGCCTCTCGTGTCGCGACATAGTGCTAGGGGTGAAATGAAGAGCCCCGGTCTCCTCGACTATTTGCTCGGATTCGGACTTCCATTGCTGATTTGCGCTGCAGGTCTGACGGTGAAACCGGGCCAGTGGCTGAAACGCTATTGGCAACTCGTCTTATGGTTTCTTCTGTGTCTGGGATTCGCTTTCCTTCCATTCTGGTTTCAAAGAAAACTCATCTTTGGTGCGCACATTCCTTTATGCATCCTGGCGGCGATTTCTCTCGATTTAATTCTAACTAGGGTTTCATGGCTCAGGAGCCGCAATTGGGCTTCTGTGAGTGCTGCAATTTTCCTCACTCCATTGCTGATCGCAACTCCGGTGTATCAGTTGCTTAACGCGAGCAGGGAAGTCAGACGCAACGCCGGCGGTACGTATTACATCAGCAACGAAATGCTGGAGGGCCTGAAGTTTCTAGAAGATCACAGCAGACCCAACCAGATTGTATTTGCCACCTACGCAACCAGCCGCTTGATTCCAGCGTTTTCCGGAAATACGGTCCTATGGGGTCATTGGGCGATGTCGGTGGATCTCGAAGAGAGGCGGAAGTGGAATGCACAGCTTTTTGACGACAACCCGAATTGGCAAGACCCGCAGAGATCGGACGACTTTTGGAGAACGGGCATACAGTATATTTTCGCCGACGGTGACCTCAGAAACTCCATCGAGCAAAATCCAAACATGTGGCGGGTGATCCTCAGCGACGCGGACAAAGTGTTTGCAAATAATTCTGTAGTGATCTACAAGCATCGTACTGGGCAGTCTTGAGCTTGCGTGGTGGGCGGTTGCGCAGTCTCCGCTACTGGGTCCTGCCCATGCCAGGACCTTCCGCCTCGCGGGGTGTGAATTCGAGGACCGCAATTCCGTCGGGCGTTCCCAACAAACGCTCGTTGTGCGTCGCTGAAGCGCGGGACTCGATAAAATGTAGCGTTTCATAGGAAGGCGCAAACCCGAGGGCCAGAAAGCGTTCCCGCCGCCGCGCCGGTGCTTGCAGGAACCTCGAGACGATCTGGATCGCCTCGTCATTGAGCGCGCGTGGCAGCCCCAACACCGGCACACTGAGTTTGTAATAGGTGAGCGGCGCAAACATCGCGTCGTCCTTTACTGCCGCGCCCACGGGCATGGGCCTGTGGTCAGCCTCCGGCAGATCGCTGCAGATCAGCACGGGAGCGTTGTCGGCAGAGGCGTTCTTCTCGGCGAGTTCCAGGGCGTATTTCCAGGTGTATCCGTGGTGCTGCGAGGCTGGGGACGTGAAGGTCGGGTAAGCCATACTCGCAACCACGGCTACGCAGAATGTCAATCGCAGAGCGCGGGAATCAATTCGACTGACGAGCCAAGCCCAGCAGAGCGCCACTCCTGGAAGCGCGACCAGCCGGTAACGGTACACAAAAATGTGGATCGATGTCTCGACGCTCACGCCATAAAGAATCAGAATCGGAATGAGGCCCAAGGATGCGCAAAACAAAATACGCCAGCCCTCCAAACGGTTTTGTACATCGACCTTCCGGGTGGCAGCGGCAACCAGAACGGAGCCGCCGAAGATATACGCCAACCAGCCTGGAGCGAGCGTCCAGCCTAGTTCCGACAACCCCGGGGCTTCGTCGAAAACGTGGGTGCCGCCAGTGTGGAACATGTACTGCAGACCGGGAATCACCGGCAGGAACACTAAAGCAAATACAGCGAGCGCCACGCCACCCTGATGCCACAACACCTTGCGGTCGCCAATTTTGATCGCGACAAAGCAAATGGCGAGAGCCGGGAGGATGACGATCATTAGGAAATGGAAGTAGACGATGCATGCTGCCAAGAGGCCCAACAGAGCTGCGAGCCAGTTTGAATTGTTCTGCCTTAGGCGAACCAGGGTCAGAATCGACGCGTTGATTGCCAGCGCTCCAAACGCATAAGGCCGAACATCAATCGCCGCAAAAATGACCAGGGGATGAACGCTGAAAATGACGGCAGCTATGATGGCGACATCCCGGTCGAAGAGTTCCCGGGCGGCGCGATACAGCAGATAGACGGCGCCCAGCATAGCGAGAATGGAAAGAACTCTGAGCGCGACCTCGCCTGTTCCCGTAGCTTTGGTCCAAAGCCAAAGAATGTATGAATAAGCGGGGACGTTGGGCCATCCCTGGCGAGACAGTATCTCCGAGAAGCCTCCTTTGATCAGGAAGTACGAGACGGTCTCATCCAGCCACAGCGGTGCTCGGATGGCCATGAACCAGAGAGAAATGGATACAGCAAAGGTCAGGGCGTAAATCGCGTACAGCAGGCGGTCCTGTATGAAGGGAAGGCCCGCAGGCTGCGCCTCGGTTCTTCGGGGTGCTTCGACTTGAGCCACTGTGTCGGACATTTACATTCGTATGGCGTAGAAGCGCAACTGAAGTGCCAAGAATCAAGGCGGGGCGTATGCCGTGCACCTTCAGTATGTTAGACGCCGATATTAATATGTTCCTTCTCGCACCTTGCGCGCTTTCGCCCAACGATGGGGTTAGCGTGCCCGGCAGACCGGGCGGCATGCGACCCCTAGATCTCTGATCGTTGAACCAGAACCGCCGCGTTGTTGTGCCACGGTCTTACCGTACTGCTATGGCGGATCGTGCTGGGACCAAACACGTCCGTCACCAGCGCGTTGATACCATCAATAGTGAAGTAGGCGACGTCGTCGCCTGTTAGGTAACGGTCAGACGCGGCACAAAGCCAATGAATAGGACTGGCGGAGATTACCCAATCCTTGAAGAGCAAGCTCCCGTTCGGTGCCATAGCTTGATCGATCGCACGCAAAAGCGACCGACGGATATCAGAGCGCACATGGTGCATGACGTCCGAGAGGACGACGAGGTCGAAAGACGCTGGTTCACGGCGCGCCACCTCTGCGACGGTTTCCTGGCGAAAGACCACGGAAGAAGCAGGCCCACGGTAAAGCCGCCCGACGTTTGGGGTGATATCGATGGCCGCCACCGAGGCCGTTGGATAGGTGCGGGCGATTCGCTCCGTCATGGCGCCTTCGCCACAGCCAACCTCCAGGATTTTTTGCGCCTGAGGCACCCACGCGCTCATGAGCTCGGCGAGCGCGTCGAGGTTGATGAAAATTCGCCGATAGGCCTCCGCCACGCCGCGCTCGTATGGGCCGAGCAAGCGCCTGATTAGCGGGCCGGGGGGCATAATGGATTGACCTTGCAGTGATTTCGAATTAACGCGCTCTGACTTTATCACGAGAGCAACTCCTCCCTAGTTTTTTAAGACCTCTGCGCTTTGAGTCGCGATCGGACGCGCTGCACAATCCGTGAATCCCTCACGTACCTGTGCCATCCCGAAGGGCCGAGTGCGAGCAACTTCAGAAAAACCTGTGACGGGCTCACAGGTTCTCCGCGGGACGCAGCCAAGAGGGCAGAGTTCACCGCGATCGACGCCATTCCAGCCCGCTCCACCTTTGCACGCAGATTTCCTGTCACCGGCAAATTTTGCAGGTGCCGGGCGAGGACCGTGGTCAACTGCGTCTCCCATTCTTCCGGCAGCACCTTGCGAGCTGCAGTTTGCGACGCGGGGTGGACGCGGAAGGCACTCAAGGTTTCGGCGATGAAACGCACTGGGCCCAGCGCTCCCAGTCGCAACCAAAGATCCCAATCCGCTGAAAACCAGAGCCCTTCATCCAATCCACCGGAACCAATCGCAGCGTTTCGTCGAAACACCGGCGAGGGTATCGCAATGAAGTTCTGAATGAGCAGTCGCTCGATAAATCGCTCCTGCGGCACATCGCCTTCCGGAAGCGGGCAGGTCCACGGTCCAAGTTCTCGTCCGTCGGGGCCTACGAAAATCGCGTTGTGAAGAACGAGCGCGTCTTCTGCGCTTTCCATCTCGCCCCGAAGTCGCTCGATCCTGCCCGGAAGCCAGAGGTCATCCTGATGAAGAAAGCAGGCCCAATCACCCGTAGCTTCCCGCAAGCCGATATTGCTGACGGCCACCCAGTTTCCGATTCTGCGGGGAGTAAGTAGTCGAATCGGAAGAACTTTGGCAAAGTCGCGCACAATGTCGAGCGTGCGATCTGAGGAACCGTCATCGACAATTACCAACTCTATCCCTTCATGTTGCCCCCGCACACTTTCGAGTGCAGCGGCGATGAATCGCTCGCCGTTGTAGACAGGCATGACAACTGAGAGGAGTGGATGCATTTTGTATCCCTATCGTTAACGGTCCTGCATCGCATCAGGTGCACATGGAGCCATTATCTTTTTGCAACCGAGCATGATCGCAGCTCCCGCCGCGACCGAAAAATAGGACACCGCTATAAGGATTCGATTGGCCAAGGCCCACTGTGCCGCCACCGCCAGTGGCGTTCCGAAGACTTTGAGAGCAGTCACGGCGGCCAACTCGTTCACGCCAAGTCCACCCGGAGTCAACCCAATGACAGACGCAATGATGACAAATGGTATCGCCGCTGCCATTTGCCAGAGAGAAATATGCACACGGATCGCTTCCGCAGTCTGAATCTGCATCAGCACGACCACGCAAAAGCGACCCATAGAAAGCATCACGAGACGACGTGCCAAGCTGGCATTCAAGATGCCTGAATGCTGCAGTTCCCAGAAACTTCGCAAGATCCGGTTACGGGGTGCTGCGGTTCTGGCGTTGTAGGAAGCGGCAAGCCACCGGATCAGCCGGATCGAGGGACTGACTGCCAGCAGTGCCAGCGCGGTCATGGCAACGGCAGACCAGGTCCACATCATCGCACCGCCGCTATAGAACCATGTTGCCCATGATGCCACCGCCAGAAAGGCGACGGTCAAGAGGTCAAAGCCCTGCTCCAACAAAGTGCCAGCCGTCCCGCGTTTCAAGGGCCTGCCGTGGACGTAAGTTCCCAATGTCCGGGCAGTCGCCATGGCAATTTGTACGGGAAGGACCATTCCCAGCGCCAGCCCCGCGCTGGTCAGGGTGAACGATGTGGTCCTTGACGGTATGGAATCAGAGGAGCGGCGCCAGGCGGCGTCAATGCTCCGCCACTTTTCGCTGGAAAAATAAACCAGCAGAACATTCAGCGCGACCAGTTTAGCGAACGCGATCAGGCTGACGTTTCGCAGTTGTTGCGCCGTCACGCGAAGATCGATGTTGCTGACTTTTATCAGCCAGGCGATCAGGACAATGCCCAGCGCGGCCGATGCGACTGCCAGGAGAGCGCGCCGCAGAGTCACTAGCGCCGCCTGAGACCGAGAATGCTCAGGAAAAAGCTGCTGAAGGTGATCTCAGCACCCAGAGTCAGAGAGAAGACTGAGGGCATGACGATGCGCAGCATCTGCTCAGGTTGCAACGCGCCAAAGCTGCCCTGAGCCCAATGGGAAACAGCCCAGATGGATCCGCCCATGCCAACGACCATCAGCAAGCCGCCTAGAAGCAAGCCCGTTTCCAAAGTGATCCAGCGAAAGACGCGATTCAGGCGGGGGTCCTCGGGCAGCAAGCCTTCCGTGACGGCGAAAACCTTGGTGAAGATTGCGAACGAAATAAGTTGAAAACCGAGCAGCACGGAAACGAATGCATACAAAAGCGTATGCACGTCAAAGCCAATACCGTGGAACACGCGTGGCCCGGGCAGTAATAGCGCGCACCCAGTCAGCCCCAAAATAATCATGAGGCTTCCGGGGTAAAGGAAGACCCAGCGCGGGCTATACATCAAAAGAAAACGAAGATGCCGCCAGCCATCGCGCCAGGTGCGCAGGTGCGGCGGATGGCTGCGCCCGTCCGGAGATAGTGTCGTGGGAACTTCGCTGACCTTCATCCGCAGCAGACTGCCTTTGACGACCATCTCGCTGGCGAATTCCATGCCCGTCGAACGTATGTCCATGCGCAGGAAGCTGTCCTTGCGAAAGGCACGCATGCCGCAGTGGAAGTCTTTGCAAGTTGAACCGAAAAACAATCTTCCGATGCCGGTGAGCACAGGGTTTCCCAGGTAACGATGCAGGAAGGGCATTGCCTGCTCGGCGATGCCTCCGCTGAAACGATTGCCCATCACCAAGTCTGATCCAGCACGCAATGGTTCCACGAAACGGGGAATGTGGGCGAAATCATAACTGTCGTCAGAGTCTGCCATGAGCACGTATTTCCCGCGGGCGGCGAGGATGCCGCCCTTTAGCGCGTTGCCATAGCCTTTCTCTGCTACGTTAACTACTTTTGCGCCTTCAGCTTGCGCGATCTCGACCGAACCATCGGTTGAGCCATTATCGGCCACAATCACTTCGCCCGATATGCCCGCCTTCTGAAGAGTAGCAATCGCCTTGCGCACGCACACACCAACAGTCTCCCGCTCATTCAGGCAAGGCATAACGACAGACAACTCAACCCGTTCTTGCGTAGCTGCAAGCGCGTCCAATTTCTGGTCGAGAACGGCCGCGGAGGTTTTAGTCTCGAGACTCATCGCCGAGCTTATATAGTCGAATGGATGTTAATTCAATTTGGAGGCTATCAACGGTGGCCATTGCAGGTCCATACAACTCGTCACAATATGTTGTGACGGTCGTCACAATGGACTCACATCAAGAGCGGGATAATTGCTCAAGTCTTCAGAGCTGATAGCAACGTCTGTATGATACAGGTCACCGGTGAGTTCCCATCCTTTTGAACGATTGACTGGCAATCTGCGCCAGAAACCGATACTGCTGGGCGCACTGCTCGTGCTTGCCACTCTGCTGTTGTATGGCCCGGTCGTGCATCATCAGTTTCTGGTGTTTGATGACGACCCATATGTCACCAAGAACATTCATGTCAGCACGGGTTTGAATCGCGGCAATGTGGTTTGGGCTTTTACCAGTTTCCACGAGGCCAACTGGCATCCGCTCACCTGGATTTCCCACATGGCGGATTGTCAACTGTTTGGCCTGCATTCCGGACCTCCTCACTTCGTCGATGTCGCGCTGCATGCAGCCAACGTTTTGCTCTTGTTCTTGCTGCTGCAAAGGGTCACCGGCGCCGTCTGGCGCAGTTTCTTCGTGGCCGCACTCTTCGCCGTGCACCCGTTGAACGTGGAAACGGTCGCCTGGGTGGCGCAAAGAAAAAGTCTGCTCAGCACGCTTTTTTCCTTACTGACGATTGCTGCCTATGGCGGGTACGCTCGGCGCCCCGAGTGGAAGAAGTACCTGGTCGTCGTAGCTATCTTTTCGCTGGCGCTGATGTCTAAGCCCATGGCAGTAAGCCTCCCGTTTGCCTTGCTTCTTCTCGACTACTGGCCGCTAGAACGGTACGAGGTTCTCCCATTTCGACGTAAGTGGTTGCGGTTGTCGGTGGAGAAGCTGCCACTATTCTTGATGAGTGCAGCGAGTTCCGCCGTGACCATGGCCGCACAGCGTTCTGGCGGCGCTGTAGCAGATGCATCTGCGTTGCCTCTGACCGTGCGTGTGGGAAATGCCATCGTGTCCTACGTGGCATACATTGGGAAGACAGTTTGCCCCGTCAACTTGTCTGTCTTTTATCCACACCCCGAGCACTCGTTGCCATGGTCGGACGTAATCGCAGCGGCGATCATCCTGGTGGCAATCACGATGGCGGTATTGTATTTTCACCGCACTCGCTACTTGGCGGTGGGCTGGTTTTTCTTTGTCATAACTCTGATTCCAGTAATCGGAGTTATTCAGGTCGGACGCCAAGCCATGGCCGACCGTTACGCTTACGTTCCTAGCATTGGCCTTTTTATTATGCTCGCATGGGGCTTAAGCGATCTCGCCGTTGCGACCGCCATACCTCGGGTTGTACCAGCGTTGGCTGCACTGTGCCTGATCTTGGCATCGGCTGAGGCTACCACCCGCTACCTGCCTTACTGGCAGAATGGCGTGAAACTGTTTACGCGGGCGGCCGTCGTTGCCAGCCGACCAGACCCTGCAATCGAAGAGGCTCTTGCGGACGCCCTGGTTTCCGCCGGCCGGTATGATGAGGCCTATCAGCACTACGGAGAAGCGTGCGGCTTGCGTCCAGGTTATGCATTCTGCCATTACAATATGGCAGAAATTTTGTTTAATCGCCATCAACTTCGAGATGCCTTGCAGCAATATCAACTCGCGGTGACGCTTACCGACAATAAGGACATGGCACTTTCAAGCTTGATCAATTCTGGCGAAATACTATTGGACCTCGGTGATAACCAAACCGCAGAGATGAGATTAGCGGCGGCGCTGCAGATTGATCCCAATAATAACGCTGCGTTGCAATTGCGCCAACGGGCCTCGAGTCAGCGGAATGGCGAGAACCGTTGAAGCGCGTTCAAGTATGAGACCTTCCGCTAACAAGGCCTATCCCGTTGTGAGATCAATTTTCATTCTCCTGGTGCTGATCAGCGCCTTGTGCGCCGGTTTGCACACAGTTGCGGACTACGACATGGGCTGGCAACTTGCGACTGGCCGCTACGTAGTTCAACACCACCAGATTCCCCGCACAGATGTTCTGTCGTTTACTTCAGCTGGAAAACCGTGGGCATATCCGCCACTTGCAGGAGTGCTGTTTTACCTGACGTACACTGCGTTTGGCTATGCCGGCTTGAGCTGGTTTTGCGCGCTGGCATGCCTCGCGGTTGTGGCTTACCTGGTGCGCCGGGGAGACATCGGCAGTGCAGTCTTGGCTATGCTTGCGGTTCAGTCCATTGCCGCCCGCACAGCTCCGCGGGCCGACTTATTCAGTACCGTCTTCTTCGCTCTCTTTCTCGGTGAACTCTGGGCTTACCACTGCTCGATGCGTTCGCGGCCCTGGTTGCTGCCTGTGATCATGCTGCTCTGGGTTAACCTCCACCCGGGCTTCATCGCAGGAGTGGGGGTCATTGGCGCATACCTGCTGCTTGAGATCTCAGATTTGCTGTTTGCTGAGCGTCGCCAGGCCGCACTTCTGCGGCTACGAATATGGCCCTGGCTCGCGGCATGTGGAATGGCCACGCTGGTGAATCCATGGGGCCCAAAAATCTATGTCGCTTCACTCACCTTGTCGGGACTCGCAGCGCCAGCCCAGGGAATGCTCAATAGCAACACTTTCATTGGTGAGTTTCAGGGCGTGCCGCTTTCATCCCATTTGCTGTACCAGCTCATCGACATCAGGCACATGGAGAATGGCTTCACCTGGTTGCTATTGCTGGCGCTCGTTGTGGTCGGGCTTTTCCTGTGGAAACAGCAGGTTGGGGCTGCGCTCATTGCTTTGCTTGCGCTGTATTTCGGACTGGCACATGCGCGCTACATGGGGATGTTCGCCATTACCGTAGCCACCCTCGGCGGGACCTTGCTGAGTGAGCTATTCGTTGGCAGCACCAGTATCATTTCAACCGTCGAGACCGAGAAAACTACGGCATCGCGAATCCGCGTCCCGATCCCGATTGCCATAATCGTCACCGCCATTTTCTGCGCAGTTTCGCTACTGCATATTGTGGACTTTGTTTCGAGCCGCACGTACGTGGTTTTCAATGCGGATTGGAGGTTTGGCGCAGGAGTATCGTCATGGTTTCCAGCCCACGCTGCGGCTTTCATCCAACGCGAACAGTTGCCGGGAAATATTTTCGAGGAGTATGCGCTGGGCGGCTATGCGGCCTGGACCCTCGGCCCCGAGTATCCTGACTTCATCGATGGACGCGGAGATCGCCTCAGCCCCGATCTCGTGGTGGAACAACGCAAGCTCTACGGCGAGAGCCCCGATTCACAGTTGTGGAAGACCGAATCCGATCGCTGGAATCTGAATGTTCTACTGATCGCTACATCCGGATTCCGCGGGCTACAGAAGATGGATCCGTTTGCGTTCTGTCAGAGTGCAACGTGGCGTCCGGTCTACATGGATGATGTCTCGCTGGTGTTTCTGCGGAACACCCCACAGAATCGTCCATGGATCGACCGCTTGCAGATCGACTGCCGGACACAGCAGCTCACTTCGCCTGCGTCCGCTTCGCGCCCGGCGCTTTACGATTTCTATCTGAATTCCGGAGCGCTGTTATTCGAGTTGCACCGCGACCAGGAGTCGGAGGAGTCACTGCGACGCGCTTCCGCGCTCTACCCCGAAGATCCGAATGTGCATTTGCTGCTCGCTTCTTTGTTGCAGCGGCAGCAACGTTACCGTGAGACTGAGCAGGAATATCGCGCTTCCATTGCACTCAATCAAAGCAGCGGGGCCTTGTACTCTCTCGGATGCCTCTATGCCTACGAGGGTCGTAACGTCGAGGCAGTCGAAGCCATTGAGCGCGCCGCGAAGGAATCCACCGAGCCGCTCGATATCTACATGACTCTTGGAAAAGTTCAAATTGCGCTGAATCATCCCGACCAGGCGCTGGCTGCGTTCGCAGAGGCGGAGAAACACAGCCCGTTTCGTAACGGTGGCGAATCTCTTGCCCCTGAACTATATGCCGAGATTGCGGAAGGGAACTCCGAAGCACACAGGCTCCTCGGACACTGGCCTGAAGCGATCGCTTTTCAACAGGAAGCGACCCGGAGAACTCCCTCGGTCGTGAGCCGCTGGAACAGGCTCGCTGACCTCTACGAAGCGACTGGGCAGATGCAGCTTGCTGTCGAGGCCCGGCAACGTGCCGCCGAGTCACAGGATCCGAACGCAACCCGTTGAGGCAGGATGAGTCATGTGATCCACGTCACATTTGCCTGTGATGGTGCATGCTGTCCTCCTGGCCCCTGCGCAGATAGGGTAAGCAGGGCGTAGAGTTATGGCGGATCGAAACTGAATAATGTGGCACGTGGGATGCCCTCAAGGAGCGGAATTTCTTGTGTTGCTCTCAATTTGAAAGGCGCAGGTGGAAGGAGAGAACGACGAATGCCAAATGAAATAGTCGAGCAGGCAACAGGCGGGTCTAATTGGCAAGCGAAACAGGTCTACGCAATGGCGGTAATTAGCCTCGTGGTGGGGCTGGCAATCGGATACCTGTTCCGCGGATCGCAATCGCAGGCGCCAGCGCAACCCGCGGCCAATGCCCAGCCCACGGCCCCGGCAGGCGGCATGGGCGGAAAGATGCCTAGCCTTGAAGAAATGAAACAAATGGCCGAGA
>Ga0187876_1001113_pt1 | contig 23964 bp, 19 predicted proteins | sample June2016WEW_17_4_FD_133000 | JGI IMG/M metagenome (GOLD analysis project Ga0187876, IMG submission 133000) | Peatland microbial communities from SPRUCE experiment site at the Marcell Experimental Forest, Minnesota, USA - June2016WEW_17_40 | ecosystem: Environmental > Terrestrial > Soil >...
AGGCGGGGGGCTGGCGCGGTTGCGGTCGGGGGCGGGCGGGTGGCCGTCGCCGTTGCGGTCGGGGGTACGCGGGTGGCCGTCGCAGTGGCCGTCGGGGGCACGCGGGTGGCCGTCGCCGTTGCGGTCGGGGGCACGCGGGTGGCCGTCGCCGTTGCGGTCGGGGGCACGCGGGTGGCCGTCGCAGTGGCGGTCGCCGGCACATGGGTCGCTGTCGCGGTTGGCGGCACGCGCGTAGCCGTCGCGGTCGGTTTTGCCGGAATCGCCGCTGGCGCGTGCGCTGCTAATTTCATTGACATTGCTGAAGCCAAGGGACCGGTGCTGCTGAGCTCAGTGGCAGCAGTCGCGTTCAAGGGGGAAACCATCGACGCCAGAAGCGTGATTGCCACGAACCAGAAACTCCGTACCCGCACGTCCCTGTCCTCATACTCTCTCTCCGGTCTGCCATTTGCGCCAGGTGCTGCGATCGCAGGCTTGACGCCGTATCTGTATGAGGACGTGTCCCCCGGACGCGCCTCACCCGAATGGCAGCCCGGCTAACTTGCTTCACAAGTCCCGTGGCTTTGCGCCCCCGCCTCACGACGGGTTTGCCTTTTTCAGTCGGGGAGTGCCGGTCCGGCCGCTGGGCGGCGGGTCGTAGACCCCGTGGCTGATGCAGTGAGTGTGTGCTGGCACGACACCATGCACGCATCCACATGAGCAATATTAGCTGCCCTCGGCCTGGGGGGTAAATCACCTGTTCGGGGTGGCCAGATTGGGGGTGACCCGACCGGGCTACCCGTTCGGGGGATCCTGAGCAGCGGCCAGCGATCGGGGCGATTCCGATCGAGGAGTCCAATCCGGGGTTGAGGTCGTCGATGGTCTCCTCTAACCGGTCCGTGGCTTGGGGCGGCGCACACGTGCCGCGATTGGTGCGCGGGGGCAGTGGCAGGAGCGCAGGCTACCGCCCGGGCTGCTATCGCTCCCACCCTCGAACGCATGGCCGCAGGGCTCCGCTATATGAGGCTAGCAGAGCGCTGCGGTGCACGGGGTGTCAGTACGCCGCTAGCTCAGCCCCACCGCGGCAGCCAGCACATTGGAGAGCCACAGCGCGTAGTTCGAGGCCACATGGAAGCCATCCCAGTGCGTGGACATCCCGGCCACGACCGCGGGGCACGTGGTCGCCGTACAGAACCAGGGAATGGTGTTGACGTACTGCGCGCCGTGCTGCTGTGCGACGCTCTGCTCCATCTGGTTGTGCGCTGCGTACACCGCCTGCTTCCGGGGCGTGTTGCACCAGCGAGCGTTACCACTATGGGCCGAAAGGCATTCGTCGCCTGCCTGATTGGGGTACGCCATGTCGCCCATCACGATCACGCGTCCAGCCATCGGCTTGATCCTGTCGATCATCGTGGCCAGCCCCGCGGCCCAGGCAGCAGCCATCCCCTTCTGTGTGGGATGCCCGTTGACATCCATGTAGGCAGTCTTCCACATGCTCGAAAGCACCACCATGTCCGGGTGCAGCCCCTTGATCTGTTGTAGTGCCCAAGACCGGAAGGCGGCACACTCGGGGTATGCACGCTGTTCCGAGGCCAGCCACGTGGGATAGTCCGCTACTTGGCAGGTGCTCTTGGTCATCTGCACCACTTTCAAGTGAAGGTACTTGCCTATGGCGTTGAACGCGGGTATCCACATGCGGTCATGGGAATCGCCGTACAGGACAATCACGTGGCTGCTCTTAGGATCTCCATAGACGCACATTGGCGAGGTCGTGGCCGTGAACGTGGCTTCGCAGTTGTCATGGTCCATGGCTATCCTGGGTGCCTGCTTCGGCAACTGCACGACGTTCACGCCAGCAGCCACCGCCGCGATCACCTGAGCCTCGGTGGGGAATTGCGGCAGCCTCGCAGCCGGCAACGCCACCTTCGCCATCACAGGTTCGGGGCCAAGCCGGGCGATAAGTCCCGTTGCCGTACCGAACGAACCGATGATGAGGCAAACGCCGATGCCCACGCTGATCAGCGGCGATCGCTTCTTCAGCCAACTGGAGTTGCGTACTGGGTGCTCGACTACAACGAACGTCGCGGCTGAGAGGGCAAGCGCAAGAAGACAGAGGAGCAGGGTCTCACCGAGAGCGAGATCCGTGCCCTGATACTCCCTTGCGATGGTCAGGAGGGGCCAATGCCACAGGTAGAGTGAGTACGAGAGCTTGCCAAGCCACTGGAACACCCCAAGTCGCAAGATCACTTCAGCACCTCCACCCGGGGCGATTGTGCCACCGGCGACCGCCAGGGCCGCGCCGCCCGCCGGCAGTACCACGGCGAAGCCCGGGAATGATGTCGTACTATCGAACATCAGCCCACTCACTACTATCGCAGCCACTCCACCCACGCTCAGTACTATGCCCAGGAGGCGAGGCAGCCGCAGCAAGGATCGCGCGGCCACCGCGAGCAGTGCCCCGGCGCCGAGCTCCCAGGCACGGGTGAGCGGCGAGAAGTACGCTTCGGTCCCATTGGTGGCAGTCTGCACAACCGACCAGTACAACGACGCGGCGATCCCGACGCACAGCACTGCGCCGAGCTTCTTGCGCAGAGGAACTCTTCTGGCAAGGCACGCAACCACGATGATTGCCAGCGGCCACACGGCGTAGAACTGTTCTTCTACCGCGAGAGACCAGAAGTGCTGCAGCGGCGACGGCGGCATCTGCGAATCCAGGTAGTTCGTGCTTTGCCGGATGAAGTTGAAATTACTCGCAAACAAGGACGACCACTGTGCATCGCCGGCGATGTGGGTGGCCCGGCTCGCGCCGAGATACACGTACGAGCCAATGGTGGTGGCAAGCAGCACGATGGAGGCGGCCGGGAGAATGCGCCGCACGCGGCGCGCATAGAACCCCACGATCGAGATCCTGTGGTCGGCATCATACGACTTCAGCAGCAGGCCGGTGATGAGGAAGCCGGAGAGAATGAAGAAGACGTCCACACCAACATAGCCGCCAGCCAACCATGGCAAACCGGCATGGTTTGCGACCACCATGAGCACTGCGATCGCGCGTAGGCCTTCGACATCGGGTCGGAAACGCCGGTCTGTGGTCCGGGACGGTACTCGCACCCGACGCTCGGGTTGCGCCACTACTTGTGCCAGCAAGTGTTCCCTCTAATCGTCGGCAGCCTGCGCCTCCGCGCCGCCGTTGGCAGTCGCGAGATCCGGTGCGGTCCCGTTCTCGGACACTGGCTCGGCCGGCACAGCCACCGGTACGTCGGGAAGGAGATCTGCGGCGGAGAGGACGAGCGTGGTGCCCATCTGGTCCCCAGTCATCGTGCCATCGTCATGGTTTACACCGTTGCCGTTCATGCCCTTGCCCAGCTCGGCGGTTGTTGTGGCAGGCCCCACCACATCCGACCTATCGGTCCGATCCGCTTGATTGTCGCGCTGCCCAGCCCGCTCCAAGAGTTCACCGGTGCCCGCAATCGCTACCGCTGCTGCGTCCGTCTGCTGCTCCAGCATAGCCGTGTCGCCTGAGGCTCGGGCGGCGGTATCAGGCTCAGCAGAACCCCCCTCGATGCTCGCGCCGTCGACCAGAAGAGCCAGCTCGTGGCCGTCGATGAGCTGCACCGGCTTGCCGGCCACAAGGTCCTCGACTTGCAGCGTGAAGTGGCCGTTGGTCACGACATAGCCCTTGGTAGCTTCACACGCGCTCATTTGTTTGAGCAGCAGCTGCACTGGCTCCACATCGACCATGCCCGGCTGCCAACTGTACACGGCGATGGCCCTCTTGTTGCCCTTGCTCAGCAGGAGCGCGTTTTCCGCGTCGTCGCAGGCGCGCGTCACCTGGTAGCCGCGCAGTGCAAACAACGTGCGCACCTGTGCCGAAAAATGCTCCGGCTCCGAGAGCGAAGCGCCGGCCTGGCTCACCTGGGCCAGCTGCAGCGGCGCCGCCAGCGACACCGTCGCATCGGACGCCGCGGCAGTGTCAAACAATGGCTGCGTCAGCGCCATCGTGCCGGGGACAAACTGCGGCGTCGGGGGCGGCGTGAAGGCGTTGGCACTGCTCCGGCCGTGGATCTTCTCAATGACATGCACGCCGAACTTGTGGTACAGCAGTGGATCGTCAAAGCACATCGCGCGGAACCGATCGACCTCCTCGGGCGAGAGCGTGCCATCCTCGCGCAGATGCTGCCAGGCCACGTTCTCGAAACGCTGGAATGGTAGCTCGGCCAGAACCTTCTGGCGCGCGATCCAGGCGGGCGCTGCCAGGACCAGGATCGTGTCGCGTGCGCGCTCAAACTCCAACTCCTCGAGCTGGAGCGAGGAGATCTCGGCGCTGGCTGAAGGCAGCCGCACATGGTACACCACTTTATCCCAGGCGGGTGTGAGCAGCGAGTCGCGATCGTAACCGAGCAGCGTCGTGACGTACCAGTAGCGGCACTCGTCGCTGCAGCAGCCCAGCCGTTCATGTTTGAACAGTCCGATCTTGCTGCAGTTCAGGCAAGAGCTGCTAGATTCATCGCGGCACTGCTTGCTACAAAACCCCGAATGGTTGTTCCAGATGTGAAGCTTGCGCGTGCAATTCGGGCAACGGGCTGTGGCCATGCTACTCGTCGGGGTCCTTCGCTATGGAATTGCCTACACGGTGCTGTCGGCGTTTGGTGCGCCAGGCTACCGCCGGCACTTGCCCGATTATACCACCATCCGTCTCGAGCAACTTGATAGGAGCCGAGTCCACGGCTACACTACACTGCTGCATGGAGTGAATTGACTATTGGAGGCAGCGCATGCCCTACTTGGATGACAGCAAGCCTAAGAATTGCTTCCGCTGTGAGAACCTGAGTGCATCCGACGATGGCTATATCTGTGGCTTGGGCTTTGGCGAGGCTCAAAACATCTGGACAGGAGACCTTGCACTCATCTGCCCACTCTTCGAAGAGAAGCGCGAGCACGAAGAGGTCGAGGAACGAGTCGAGGCCCGCGGGAACTGGTGACGGATCGACGCGACGGCGGATAGGCGCCGGCGCTCACCCGGCCGCAACCTGGGAGCGCGCAGCGCAGTGAGTCGCGCTGCCATTCCGCCGCAGCTAGAGGCTCACTTTCAGCCTACGGCAGCGGGCCGGATGCCTCGGCTGTGCTGGGCACCTGTTCCTGCATCAGGGCTTCGATCTCGGCCGCCCATTTCGGGTGATGCGCCCGTGCATACTCGAGAGGCACCGTGCCGTCGAGCAACGCGCTGAGCGAGGGCCTGGTAGCGCGCGATACGGCCGCCAAGTAGATATGGCCCAGCACTAAGGGAATGCTCACATAGGTCAGGATCTGGTGCAGAAACAAGGCGTTGTTGCTCAGAGAGTCGCTGAAGAGCCACGACGGCATGATCTGCGAGAAATATGGCGGCCGCCAGACGATAATGCCTGTTACGATGAAGCCGGTAGTTGCGGCCAGCGTCAGAATCCCATTCAGCTTCTGGCCCGCGTTGAAGCGCCCCTGCGGAGGCAGGTCCTTGGCCGTGGGGCCTTTGCGCAACGACTTCTTGAACCACTCAACGTCATCCTCATCCCACTCGTCGAAAGCCTTGAAATCGCGGAAGAGCGACCGGCGATTACCCAGAATCACCCAGAGCAGCGGTCCGAAGATGTAAAAGAGCGCGGTGTACTCGTGTATCTGTAGAATCAGCAGGTGGTGGCCAACAACCTCACCGATCTGCCTGACGAGCAAGATCGTTCCGGTTGCCAACAACATAAAGAAGGTAATCGCGTGACTCCAGTGCAGCGCCCGCTGCGTGCGGTTGAAGCGCAAGACCCGCTGTCCAACCACCATTCTTCTCCTTCCCTCTCTACTGAAGACACTACGCACGCGGCCGATTCCGCGGATTCATTGGCCTCCGCGGCCAATCCGTACCTGGGACTCGTGGTGGCAACGGTTGCCGTCTCATTCTCCGCGATCTTCATAAAGCTCAGTACCGCGGCGCCGCTGGTCATCGCCGCCTACCGACTTGCTATTACCACCGGCCTGCTGCTGCCCTTCATGCGGGTCGGCACGCTCGCGCAGCTGCGGGCGCTCGATCGGCGCGCCGCCGGCCTGCTCGCGCTCTCGGGTCTCTTTCTAGCGCTGCACTTCGCTACCTGGACGGCCTCGCTGGGCTACACCTCGGTCGCCAGCGCAGTCCTGTTCGTCACCGTCCATCCAGCGCTCGTGGCCATCGCCGCCTTCATCTTCTTCGGCGAGCGCACCAGCCCGCGCGGCATCGTGGGCATCCTGTTGACGCTGGCCGGGAGTGGCGTCGTGGCCGGTGGGGATCTGCGGCTAGGCGGCCAGGCCCTGGGCGGCGACCTCCTGGCCTTCCTCGGCGCCGTGGCATTCACCGGCTACCTGCTGATCGGCCGGGGTGCCCGCCGCGACCTGAACACGCTGGCCTACACGACGCCAGTCTACGCCATTGCCGCGTGCGGCCTGGCCGTTATGGCCGTGGCATTTCGGCAACCACTCGGTGCCATCAGCGCGCGCGACCTGCTGATCTTCCTGGCGTTGGCAATCGTCCCGACCCTGTGCGGCCATTCACTCTACAACTGGACGCTGCGCTACCTCCCAGCCACCGTAGTCTCGGTGAGCTTCCTGGGCGAGCCGATAGGCGCGGCAATCCTGGCCTGGCTCCTGCTGGGGCAACCCGTACCGCTCACGACCGTCGCCGGCGGCGCCGTGATCCTCGTGGGCATCTGGCTGACGGCGCGGCCGACCGTGGATCTGGCGCCTGAGCAGTGATCAACCGCTCCGTGATGAGGCAGAGATTAGCGTGCCAACCGGGCGCATCTGTGGCCTCTGCGTTTCCGGATTCTTCCCGAGGCTATGCTACTCGCTCAGGTACACGAAGCTCGCGAAGCGCTTGAACGTGAGCCAGTCGTAGGATTCTAGCTCGTTCTTGAGCGCCTGCACGCGTTGCGCGTGCCCGGCCTGCGCCTGCTTGGAGCGTACAAGGCGATCGCTCAGGCTGTCCGCCTGCTGGATGAAACGCGTCTGCAGCACGTCTAGCTCGTAGTCGATGCGCGTCACGTCGAACTCGTCCATGGCATCCGCGATCTTTCTGTTTGCTTCGGCATTCGCTTGAAATGCTTCGACCTCCAGCCGCACTCGCTCGGCCTTGTACCGGCTCTGAATCGCGGCTTTCTGCGAGGCGTGGCGCTGCACCGCCTCATCCCGCTCGGCCAGCAGCGCGTTGCGTCGCCCGGCAAGTGGCTGCTTGATGGCATCGAGCTCCGCCTGCGGTAGGCTGGTAGGCACTTGTGCTCTGGCAGCGGTGGTGGTTAGGCGTTTCCAACGCAGCAAGGCCAGCGCCTGGGTGCCATCCAGCTCCGGCATCGTCTCGAGCCACTCGCGGGTGATATCGGCTGCTGTCCGAACCCCCAGCGCTTGAAGGATTCGGCAGAGGGAATCGGGAATCTCTGGTAGGCCGGCACGCTGCAGGGGGTGCTGCTGCAGAAACACTTGCTCCGACTGAGCGCGCAGGGTGTGCAGTCGCGCCCGCGCCAGCCCGGCTTCCTCTCGACTGATGATCAGCAGATCGCGGTCGATGCGCTGCAGATCGCCCAACTGGCGCTCGGACCGCTCGGCCAGCCGGGCTGCTTCGGCCAGCTGGTAATCAATGTCCTGCACACTCAGGTTACGCTGCTGGTTGATCTGCTCAATCGCCAGCACCAGCTGCTGCGGCGCGGCGGTTCTGAGCCCATAGAGCCGGGCTCTGGCACCATCGTACTGTGCGCTGAGGTCTTGCAGAGTGGCCTCTGCGGTGGCAATCTCCTTAGTCAAATCGGTCAGCGCGCTCTGCTCCTGCGCCAGCGATCTGCGAATCCCCATCACGGTGCCGCGGGCGGAGTGCGAGCGATAGCTGAGCCAGACGACGAGGATGTTGAGCAGCACCAAGAGGGGCGCCACGAGCGCCATGTGGAACAGCAGGCTGCCCGCTGGCAGTGGCAGTCCGGCCGCCAGCACCCCGCTTGCGAACAGGCTCACGGCCGCGAGCAGGCGATATGGCACCGCGCGCACGGCGAAGTGGACGGCGCGTTGCCGCGCTTGCGTCGTCGCATGCTCCCGAGGCGCCGCCATAGGCGCAAGCTCGGCCTGGTATTGAATGGCCAAAGTCGCGTCCGCCGACTGCGGCAACGCTTGCCCCTGCGCTGCCAGCGCGCCGCCGGCGGACTGCCGTTCGTATGCAAGGGATGCTCGCAGGTCCGCCGCGCTCTTGAGCCAGATGGTGCTCGACACTTCGCCCGAAGGCCCTGGACCGCGCACATGACCCGCGGACGGGTAGCCAGGCGCATCACCGGTTGGGGGCGGTGCGGCTGGCCGCGCCGCGTAGAGGGCTGGTGCGCCCGCCTCTTCCTGCTGCAGTACCGGCGCGGCAGCGCGTGTCCGATGCTCCGGCTCTGCTCCACCGCTGGGTCGCGTGCCCTGCTCGGCGCTGCTGCCATGCTCTCGTAGGGGCTGCCGCTCCGTCGCCGTCTGCCGCAGCTCCAAGCCCTCGGCGCCGGGCAGCCCCATCGCCGTAGGAACGGCTGCTCCATCGCTGTCCGCTGCGACTCGGTCGCTGTCAGCTCCGTGCACCAACGCCACGGGGACCGAAGCAACGAGGTCAGGCGCTAGGTCACCGGCGCCCGGCAGCCAGGAGGCGGCACCTTGGGGCGGGCCCGGCACAGCACTACTGCCAGATTCTCTGCTGCCGCTCGATTCTCTGCTAGTGCTGGCCACCTCTTGGGCCGCAGCTGAAGGCAGCCAGGAAGCGCCACTGGCTGGCACGGTCTCTGGGCGACTGCCCCCGCCCGACTCCCTGCTACCGGAGCCGGATTCTCTGCTGCCCGCACCGGCCTCGCGGCTTCCTACCGCCCGAATCTCGGCGGCATCCGCCAACCAGGCGCTGCCGGCCGGCACCGCTTCCGCAGCCTGCGGCGGTGACACGGCGGTGTCCATTCGCTGCTCCTGCGAAGCGGTGGTTGCCGAGGAAGCACCCGCAGTGTCAGTCCGAATCACAGTGTCAGGCCGTCCCAGGTCTGTATAGCCCGTGAGCCAGCCGGCGCCTGCCGACTTGTACCGCTCCTGCGCCAGCGACGGCAGGGACAGGGGGTCTTGCGAGAGCAGCGACAGCACCTGCTTGGTCAGCGCGGCCGTCTCGCCGGACGTCTTGCGCTGCAGCAGGTTGAACAGCAGAGACGACTGTGGATTCTTGAGGTCCTCCCCGCGCAGGAGCAAGTGATCGATGCCGCCATCAGTCTTTCGCCATAGGTGTGGATCCTCGCTCAGGGCAACCAGCGAGAGGTAGATGACCCAGGCGGAGAAGCGGTCGAGCCGGCTGTCGAAATCGTAGCCTGTGCGCCGTGGGTGCTGATAGTTTGGGTCCCCCAGCTCGTGACTGGTAGCGAATCTGCCGGCGAAGGGCGGCACGTACATGCCGTCATAGTCGATGAGCTTGAAGTCGTTGTTCACTATCAGCACATTGCCATGCTGCAGATCGCCGTGCGCCAGATTCGCCTTCTCCAGCTCCGCGATCATGCGGACCCACCGCGTGGCGAGGCTACCAAGCATTGTGGAATCACTCAGATGGTCACCCACGAACTTGTCGAGCGTCTCGCCTTGCACCCATTCCATCTTCAGGACGGGGTACCAACTATTGCGTATGCGGATTCCCTGGTCGAGGAACTTGAAACCCACCGTGTAGGGCATCTGCACGCTGCCGAGGTAGCTGCCGATCAGCGAGTACCGGGTCTTCTGATCCTGAAAATCTTTTAGAAAGCAGCGCACGGCCCAGTGACGCGCACCGCACTCGAGGCAGTAGACGCTGGCAAAATTGCCGGTAATAGGTCTTGGCAGGCCGAGGCTGGTAAGCGTAGGCTCCCCCGCTTGCAGTTCTGAATCCAGGAACGCGTATTGCGGGTTCTGAATCGCCTCGTTGTAGTCTTGCGGTGTAGGCCAACCCATTTCGGCGTATCTCTACCGATCTTCTATCCGGATCTATCCGGAGGTCTCTAGCGTCTTGGCTCGACAATGAGCAGCGTCACGTCATCGTTTCGCAGCTTTCCGGAAGTGCGCAGGATCCGAATGAACTCTGGGAATGCCCCGTGCTCGTCCCCCTTGACAAGGGAGCCAAGCAGCTCTGAAGGCTGCTCCCCAGCCTCTTTGGAGCGGAGAAACCAGCAGGCCAGTGCATCCGTCATGAGCAGAAACACGTCACGGTCATGCCATTGGCCCTCGGCGGTGGCAGGGAGCTCCCGTGGCTGCATGGCATCGGCGGAGTTGCTCGAGATCAGCACCGGGCGGTTGTTGAAGTCCGCCGAGCACTTGAGAGGAAACGCCGTCAGGACCTCGCTGCCGCGCAGCTGGAAGAGGCAGCTGTCGCCCACGGCGATCGCCTGCCAGGTACCGGCAGCACGACTGGCGCTCAAGCGCAGGCCCAACAGCGAGGAGAAGGCGCCGAGACGCGCCTTCTCTTCTGCGTACCACGGCAAGGGCTTGCCTTCGACATGGCTCTTCCACTGCTGCCGCAACGCCAGCAGCGATCGTGGATCGAGCTGCTTGCCGAGTCTATCGTCACCGTATGCCTTGACCAGCAGGTTCGCCCAAAGCCCCGAGAACGACATTTCTGTAGCGCCGTCCGCGATCGCGTAACGATAGCTGCGTCGCTTACCGCCCCCCGACGATGGCTGGTAGAACGCATCCTCATAGTCACCGGGCGCGTTGCCGGCTTTCTGCAGGTGGAAGGCCGCTTGCTCGACGTTCATCGCAAGTTGCTTGGCCGTGTCCCAATGTCGAGGAAGCGAATCACCGAGACCATATCGGCGTTGAAGACAAAACCGCGTGTCTCCGCGGAGACGTTGTACTCTTCTTCCTTGGCGATCTCGCACATGTAAGCCGGCAAGATGCTGGACATGCCGAACAGTAGCTTGGCGTACTGGTCTGGCAGCTCGAGGTCGCTGTCGGGAAATTCGATTGGCGTCTGGTGTCGGGACGACAAGTGCACGTTGAAGAGCAGCACGTTGCCATCCGACGTCACGAGATCCTTTAGCGCCTGCGCCGGCTTACTGGGGTCACCGTCGGTCGACTCGCCATCGGTGATACTAATCACGATTGGCGGAAAGCTGTCGGGATGCTCGGCGAGCCACGTCTCGAGCAACGCCTTGGCCTGCCCGAAGGCCCGACACATCGGGGTGCCACCGCTGGCCACCGGTTCGAACCAGATGGGAAACTTAATCACCTGATCGACCAGGCCACCTGCCCCATCGTCGATCTTCTTCGTCCGCTCCTCGATGCGCACCGGCGAATTGGCGATCTCGCTGATCGGCACCAGCTCTCGCCCGTCGAGGATGCCGCCGAACGCGGGGCGTACCCCTTGGCCGTAGCCGAGCACGCCCACTGAGTAGTAGTCGCGCACCCCCTCAGACTTCGCGCACTTGATCACGAGGTTCTGCAAGAGGCGGTTGATGGCATCGGCAACCCCCTGCGCCTTGGTCTTCTTGGGGGTGTTGGTCGCCGGCGCGTCCGCCTCGCCCTGGCTGGGTACCTGGCGCTCGATCATCGAGGCAGACTGATCGATGAGGAACAGGAAGCATGATGGATTCTGGCGACTAATCTCGGCAGAGTAGGTCACGGGCTACTCCAGTCTTTCCTACTATCAGAAGCGCACGCGACCCACTGCGGTGAGTACCCCGGCGTGCGCTCGTTCGTGAAGCGCATAGGCCAGTCTGGTCGCAATGACAGCATGGCACGCCTCGAATTGTAATCGCTGAGACCGGCGACTGCAACGGCACAATACGGCTGCTTGGTTGTTGCCCGGGGGCGCGGGCATGTTGCCCACCTCCGGGTCAGCCTGCACAATGATCGCGATGTCGCAAGCGCGAGGGCGCGCTTATTCGCGGCCTGACCGGCTCTGGACGGAGGTGACTTCGCGGATTGGCTGGGCAACTTCAATCACGACGGTCACTGCCCGACATGAAGAAGCTCTATGTCGAGGATGGCTGCTTGGATGAGCTCGCGGAATTCCCTTGCAATTAGGTCAGCCATACGTGCACGATGGGTTCAAAGAAGCTGTCCTTGTACTTGGGTCCAACCAGTGCAAATCCCCTATAGGTTGAGCCCTGTCGCTCGGTGGTCGTGGGGCACGATTAGCTCCCGACGCCCAGCAGTGCTGCAAGGCTCTTCACGGTGGCCGCCAGCGCGGCAATGCTGCCAAGCATCGTGCTCAGCCGGGTCATCCGATCCTCTAGGCGCGCCCTGCTCTGTTGCTCCGCTGGCTTTGCCAGTTCGCGCTCGATTGTGGTGAGGTGGTCATCTGCGACCTCACGATCGTTCTCATTGAGGTCGTCACACTGTGCCATGGCACCGCGCAGGCCATTGATACTGGCCTGTAGCGCGAGGTTCTGAGGGTGGTGAAACTGGCGAATTGTCACGTTGCCGGTCTGGCGGTTAGATGATCCGCCTGCCTGCAACTGGCCTATTGTCCCACTCTGGTTGTTGACTATGTAGACGGCGGTCGGCCCCAATGCCTCATCCCGCTCGAACCACTCGGGATGCTCGACGAATTGGACGCCACGGGCGGTAAGCTCTGCCTCAACCCACTTTGTGCCTTCAGGTGCTGACGCCCAACCCGCAGACCAACTCACTCGAATCAGCCCAAGCTGCTCGAGGTACTCATATTCGTACGCCACAGCCAGCGGGCTGTAGCCTAGGCTAGTGCCGACGGCGTAGGCATGCGCACCAGAATGGTAACGCTCGCGTACATCGTAAAGAAAGTACAGTATATCTCTCCGGAATCTGTCCTTCTGTGACGCGGATACTGACGCAGTTACCATCGTTGCCGTCTTTCTCAGGGCGCCCGGTGCACGCGACTGTCTCACTCGACACATTCTATTATCCCACATTCGCGCTGCTGGGCTAGCCGAAGCCCACGGTGCTACATTGTGTAAGGGAAATTCCTGATAGCGTGATGGCGTCTTCCATGGTGGTTGGCTGCAGCGTCGAGCGGGGAAAGTATGAGTGATCGTAGGGGGGTATTGCTGACCAGGCAAAGCCAAAGCCTTTGGCTTGTTCTGGCTATCGTGGTTGGCTGCCTGCTCATGCCGGCGGCGTGGTTTGGTATATTCCGGGCTGAGGGGATCCAGTTTCAAACAAAACAGGATCCGCTCGGCTTGATTACGTCGCTTGAGGGAGTGATGGGAGCGCTCCTGGTGGTGGGCGGACTTATCATCGCGTTGTCTGCCGTCATCACCGTCATTGCTGTTGACGAGCGAGTGAAACGCGCATTTGATGACCGGACGATTGAGCTGGAGAAGCGTGCCGCTGAGCAGATTCAGGCATACCAAACCCTGTTCCGAGCGAAATCGACTCGCGGATGGGACAGAAAGGTAGCGCTGGCGACTCAAGCAAAGAAGCAACATAGCGGATTGAGCGGTCCCGTCGCTCTGTACATCGCGTCTTGCCTCGGCAACCGCGAGATCTGCAGTTTCGCGCTCACGCACACCAGGATTGGAAACCCTTACTCGGTGCAGCGAGTCGATGGGGCTGGCGTTGACGTCGCCCTTAGCAAGATCGCCGACGCAAAGGATTATGTGGCTGACGTGGAGGATACGGCAGAGCTCGAGCGGCTCGAGGCGCTACTCCTCGGCGTCAAGGGTGATTTTGACCCTATGCTTGCGGCTCTGCGTCGAGCGTGCAAAGCCGGCACTGATTCAATCGGGCGCTTGCGGCTGGCGCCGTTCCTAGCGATGCTCGTAGTGGCATGTGGCTCGGATGTGAACAAGCTACGCAGGTTGGGAGGGCAACTCGCACTTTCGCTGCCGATCCCTATTGGGACCGTGCACGAGTCGCTCACCATAAGTGCTCTTATGCGCGAGGCCGCTGGCGAGATGGTTGCTGAGTGGCTTGTGCTGCCGCGTATGGGCCCACCGTGGGTGCATTCTGACCGAGCGAGATTCCCGCTCAGTCTGCGGCTCGGCCTCGCCAGCGCGCCCGGTGAGCCACCAAGGTTCAGCGTCGTCCTCAGGCCTGAGTGCCGCCTGGATACGCGACTTGACGTGCTTGATCCGTCCCGCAATCCTTGGCCACCAGACGACCTGCTGTCATTGCTCGACAAGGACTTCCTGTTCGTGTGCCCTGACACGACCGTCCGCCTCCCCGACGACGAGGATGACGGCGAGCAGCGTGTGGACGGCTAGAATTTGCGGTCGAGACCCCGTCGCGAGCGTCTTCAATCACGTTGGGGATGCTACCTGCACGCGCAGACGTTATGGTAGGGTCAGCGTGCCGTCGGCTCGGATCGCGACAAGGCCATCGGCAACGAGACCCGCGAGCAGGTCAGTCAGCCATTGCCCGTCATCCGCGCTGAAGCCCGGCTTGATTGCCGCGCCGAGGTGCGCGGGCGCAAGCGATTCGTCCGGACCCAAGCCTCGCAGAAAGTCCACGATGCGGCCGCGGTAGTAGCGCGTGGACTCCACGTAGGGTGGCTCCCGCTTGGTGTGATACGGCGCTGCGCGCTCACGCAGGGCCGGGGCCACGCGGCCGGCGGAGCTGCACCAGGGGCGCGCAGGGCACACCGGGCACCTGGGGTTGCGCTCTAGACAGAGGCCGGCGCCGAAATCCATGAGCGCCTGGTTCCAGCGATACGCATCGCGCACGGGCAGCGCCTCCTCTGCCAGGGCCCACAGCGCGGCCGGCGTTGCCGTGGCCGCACCATCTGGCCCGAGAGCGATGCGCCCCAGCACGCGCCGCACGTTGGTGTCGAGCATCGGCTCGGAGCGCCCGAACGCGAAGCAGGCCACGGCGGCGGCCGTGTAGCGGCCGATGCCCTCGAGACGGAGCAATCCCGCGACTGTGTCGGGCAGCGCGCCGCCGTACTCTTCAACCACCGCGCGGGCAATGCGCTGCAGGCGCACGGCGCGGCGGTTGTAGCCCAACCCCTGCCAGGCGCGGATCACGTCGGCGGTGGCTGCACCTGCCAGCGACGCGAAGTCGGGGTACTGTGCCAGGAACGATTGGTACTTCGGCACCACGCGATCGACCTGCGTCTGCTGCAGCATGACCTCGGCCACGAGTATGGCGTACGGATCGCGCGTGCGGCGCCAGGGCAGATCGCGCGCGCGTTCCGCATACCACTCGAGCACGGCCGAATGGATGGGTTCCCAGGTCATCGGTTGCGGTATTGGATTCGAGCCGCTACGGCACGGTGAAGCGCATCACCGTGTTGGCGCCGGCATCGCCGACAGCCACGGCACCGCCCGTGCCGGACGCGACAAAGAGCACCTTGGTGAACTGTATGGTACTGCTCGCGCCATTGCCCCACGCATACAGCGGCGACCCGCTGCTGCTGTAGACGAAGACATTCCCACCCGCGGGATCGGGCACCAGCACCCGGCCCTGGCCGTCGACGGCGATCTGCGGCTCATCGTAGCTGCCTGCCTGCCACGCCGTAACTGCAAAGGCTCGTACGAATCCACCTTGCTGGTTGAACACCTGGATGCGCGAATTCCAGTAGTCGGCCACTACCACCTGGCCGGACGGAGTGACTGCCACGCTGGAAGGCTCGTTCAGCTGCCCCGGCGCGCTTCCTGCCTGCCCGATGCTGCGCAGGAATTGCCCATCTGCCGTGAATACCTGGATACGCTTGTGCCCGGTGTCGGCCACGTAGACCGCGCCGTCTGGGCCTACGGCCACGCCGCGCGGCCCATAGAAGTCATCAGGCTTGAGGTTGGCCGAGGCAAGGTTCTGCTGGCCCCATGACCGCACGTACACGCCGGTGGGCGAAAACTCCTGGATGCGCCCGTTCCAGGTGTCCGCGGCATAGATATCCCCGTTCGGTGCCACGGCCAGCCCGCCAATGCTAGGTGTCAGCTGCCCATTGAACTGGCCCGGACCGGTGCCGGGCGAGCCCCAGCGGCGCAGCACGGTGCCCGTAGGTCCGATCTCCACAATCTGGCGCGCAGTCTCGTCGGCAACGAACACGTCGCCCGTGGCATCCTCCGCCACCGGTCCCACGCTGGTAAATGACGTCGCTGCCGCGGCGTACGTCACCGATGGCTGGAGCGGTCGCTGCAGTCGCAGGAACGGATCATTCTTCGCCGCGTTTGCAATCTGCTGCTGTGCTTGCGCCTGCAGATCGGGCGTCAAGTCCGGAATGTAGTCTTTCCGCACCAGGAACCAGAAGTTGGTCGAGTTGGCGAAGTTTGCCCATGCTCCCGGCGTGATTGGCCGGCGCGTTACTTCCCACTGCAGCACGTTCCACCACGTGGCCGGCGAAACGACATCGCCGAGGAAGTACTTGGCACGATCTACGCGCGAGAGCAGCTTGCCGGTCGTGGGATCGATGCGCTCGGCATAGGTTTTGTAGGTTTCCGTCGGCCACCACCGCAAGTGCTCATGGAACGCCACGTAGCTGCTGGCCAGCGCGGTGCTCAACGCGGGATAGTTGTCGTCGGTGACGAGCAGGACAGGCTGTGTGGGCGTGCCGAAGCCGGAGGCCGTCGTCGGGTACCCGTCGATCCAGAACTTGGTACCGTCTCGCAGGTAGAAGACCCAGGGCCATTCCTCACCTTCAGCGTCATCCACTTGCAGGTGCAGCGGGCCATTGAGGTGGCTCTGAATACGCTGCATCTCGCTAAAGACCTTGGTCACGTCCGGCGTGGTCTGCACCTGGACCATGTACTCCACCGGGTCGGCGCCGTTTATGTACGCCAGCGTCAGCGCGTTATGCACCGTGAACAGCGCGGTAATCGCGGCTAGCGCGATTGCCAGATAGCGACGCCATGGCACCTTTGCCGTCACCGCAGCGCCGAGACCGATGGCGGCGAGCACCGCCAGCGGCACGACCTGATGAAGAGCATTCCACGGCATCTTTTCCGAGGTCCAGCCGTAGATACCGATCGAGGCAACGGTCCACCACAGGATGAGCATGGTGAATACGGTGCGCCGCTTGAGAGCAACGTAAATGCCGCCGATGATGCCGAAAAGCACGATCAGCCACTCGTAGAGTGGAATGAGGAAGAGGTAGTAGTACCATGGCTGGCCGCCCCGCATCACCGGCTGCTGGGCCTGCCAGTAGAGCAGCCCACCGGTGAGGCCATCGGTGCTGTAGTTGAAAGGCTTCGATCCCTGACCGGGGATATCGAGCGTGGTGTGTACGACGTTCGAGCCTGGAATGAACGCCCAGGACGCCGGGTCGCCGATCGGCCAGTAGAGGAGCACGAAAATCGCAAGCAGCGCACCTGCCGCGAGGAGCCAAGCGCCCAGCGGAGTGTCGCGCACCGCCTGCGTCACGGGGCCGGTGAGCGGGCTCGTCCAGATGTAGTAGCCAATGATGGCCACCAGCGCGATCGCGCCGAGCACGGAGATCCCCAGGTGGCCGGTGGCAATGCCGGCGAGGATCAGCAGCACGCCGGGTACGGGCAGTGCCAGCTCGTAGCCGCGGAGCAGCTCGAGGGCCACTGCGCCCATAAGAAACGCACCGAGCATGACCACGTTGAGGTAGATGCTCTCCTTGGCGGCGTAGGCCATGCCGGTGGAAACGCCGAGCAGGTAGAGCCACCGGTAGTGGTACAGGTTGCCATCAGCACGATCGGCGATGAACCGCACCAACGTCACAACCATCAGCAGGGTGAACAGCGCGAACTGCATGTCCTCGCGCGCGAAGCGCGAGTAGCAGAGGGTTGTCGGCGACAGGCTGAGCATCGCCATGAGCGCGAACGTTGGCCAGCGGCCCAGTTGCCTGCGCAGCAGCCAGGGCACTGCCACCAGCGCCGTGCCGCAGGTAACGGACCACAGGCGCGCAGAAAATGGACTAGAGCCAAAGATCGAGTAGAAGAAGGCAATCATGTGGAACTGCAGCGGCCCGTGCATCATGGGGTCGTAGTGGTATTCCGGGTTGGTCCGCCCCATCAGGTACCAGGAATAGGTCGCGTGCAGGCTCTCGTCGTGGTGCAGCGGTCGATCGCCAAGCCCAATGAGACGCATCGCCAGGGATACCAGCACCATGCCGATCAGGATCAGGATGTCGGAGTTGAGGTGAATGGGCGGGAAGGCCCGGGCCAGGGAGCCCGGCTTGTCGCGCCCGCCAGGTGGCACGGATACCTCCTCCACGGCGGGCGCGACCTCGGGCTCTCGCGCTGCAACCTCGTCCATCATGGTCGTTCTCGGCGACGACGAGCCCGTGCGCCTGATCCTCATCCTTTTCACCCAATTACTCCTACTGAGGTTGGTCGGAAACTCATCCGAGCTTGGCTTGGCGGTGGTGTCTTCAAAGGCTGATGCAGTGGCACCATGGCCACTTTGGTGCTCGTGGGCTCCGTAGGCGTCGCAGTGTGCGTAGACGGCGTCGCCTGTACCAGTGCGGGCATCGTCACCATCGACCCCGTGGCGGTCTGTATGGGCGAGCCCGGCACGAACGTCCCGCGAAATGGGCTTCCGATGAGCGTAAACGTGACGGCACACAGCAGCGCTGCGACCGCCAGAGCGTAGGCAGCATTTGGCCATAGAGCGCTACCACGCGGCCGCGATGCTTGCACCGCCTGCTCGACCAGCGCGTGCGCGTTGGGTCCGGCGGAGCGTACCTGCAGGTCGATGGTCGAGCGGATCGCGGCATCGATGCGGGCTGGGGGACGCGGCAAGGCATACACAGCCCGCAGGTGCGTGACGAGCTGGGCGTGCGACAGTTCTGCTGCAAGGTGGTCATGCCCCGGCATCGTACTGCTCCTGTAGCTTCTGGAGGAGACGAGAGAGCTGCTTGCTCGTCGCGGCAACGCTCTTCCCGGTGACTGCCGCTATCTCAGGGATGGTCAGCTCGGCTGCGTAGCGTAGCGCCAGCAGCTCGCGCTTGGCTGGGTCGAGGCTCGCCAGGAGTCTGCGCACGTCGCGGATGGCCTCGCTTCGCACGACGCGGGCTATGGGATCGTCAAACTGGCCCGGCAAGGCGACCAGACCGAAGTCCGACTCGGTCTGCCGGTGGCGTTGCCGCCGCAGCAGATCGGTCGCAGCGTTGCGGGCGATGCCGAACAGCCAAGCGGGGAACGGGCCCCGGCGCGCCGAGTACTGCGGCAGCGCATCAATTGCACGGAGGAAGACCTGCTGCGTGAGGTCCGCGGCATCCTCATCATCGGCGGTGCGGGTGCGCGCGTAGCGGTACACGCGATCGCGGTAGCGCTGGTACAGCACGTCGAAGAGCGCGATGCTCTCCCGAGCAGCGTCGACCAAGCACGCCTCTTCGTCGGCGGCGACGCCACGGCGATCGGCAACGACCCCAGCGAGTGACGCGATCATGTCAACCGTTCGACTTCCCAATCAGGGTCATGCGACGCCCGCACGCGTAGCAAGCACAGCCCTGCACTTAAGAATACGCGTGCGAGTGCAAAACGGGACATAGGTTGCGCGACTTCGCCCTAGGATCAGCTGGACTGGCCGAGTTCTTCGCGCAGGCGATCGGCACGCTGCTCGGCCTCGCGAACCCGTTGGGAGAGAATCGGCAGCATCGGCAAGGCCATCTCGGGATGCGATTCCAATTCTCCCAGAAACTCCCATTTCAGGAGGGTCATGCAGGTCGTGTCCGTCACCGCTCGCACGTCTGCCGTGCGCGGCAGGTCGTCCAGGAGGGCCATCTCTCCAAAGAAATCTCCAACGCCCAGCGTCCGGAGAACCCGGGTGCCCTGAACAACCTCCGCGGCACCCGTGGCAATGAGATAGAGGCCGAGGCCGGTCTGACCCTCGCGCACGATAAACTCGCCTGCGGCGTATGCTCGTTCTTTGACCAAACGAGCCAACGACTTGATGGCCCGGCGATCGAGCCGGCTGAAGAGCGAGACGCTGCCGAGCAGTTCTTCGGTAGTATTCATGAAGGTACCTATCCCATCCCGAGCAGGTAGCAGGCTAAGAGCAACTGTTGCTCCGCCAATTACGCTGCTTCGTTGCCGCCCATCATGCGCGCTACTACACGCTGGATCGGTGAGTCGGCGCGCGATGAGAGTAGGGTACCACCTGTGCCGTCAAGCTGGACGGTCGCCTTGGCGAGTGCCTGTCGCTCGCCGGGAAGGAGCGCGCCCAGCCAGGAGATACCGTCGCCGACCAGATCGCGTAGCGGCGTTGCGGAGCTGGGCTCAACAAGCGCGCACAGGTTGCCGCCCTCCCAACCGAGCAGCTTGCGGCTCACCATGCTGTCGAAGGTATCGCGCAGCACCAGTGACACCGGTAGCGGCGCGTCCTTGGATAGGCGCCGGCTGAAGCAGAAAGGCGTCTTGCGGAGCAAGTCAAGCTCACCGGCCAGAAATGCCAGACATTGCACGTCGCACTCGTCACGAAGATTGCGGACCGAACGCACCAGCGAGAGCAGCACCTGTTGGGTGAGACTGGTGACCTTGGTGGACTCGGCGGGTACAGTGGCTGCTGCCGGCGCGGCCGGCTGTGCAGGAGCATAGCCTGCTATCACGGATCCTCTCCTCCCCACGATTATGCGGCAATGACCTTGGGATAGCGCCCACCCCCCAGCGGGCGCGGAGAGGTGCGACTCCCGCCCGAGCAGGACCCAGCACCCGTACCGAGATTATACTAACCCAAACCGCGTCGTTTGGCGAGCCCCGGCCACAAGATGTTGTGGATAGGGTGCGGACATATCCTAACCGGCAGCGCAAGACCTTGCGCACGCCGGACAGCGCTGCGTAGTTTCGGGCTGGAAGGCCGCGGGCCATCCTGGGACCGCGGCCGTCCCGCCCGCCCCGTCTGGGAGCCTGCTCGCCGGTGCCTTCGCGGGGCAGCCTCCCGTACTCGATCCGGCAAAGACTCCATGATCCTTTGCGCCGGATGCTTGTGGCTACGGGTACACTGATGTCGCCGTGAGCTTGAGGTTTGCCAGTAGGTCATCGAACATCGGCCGAAGAATCTCGTATTGCGGCGCGTTGCTCCACACCACAACCGCAGGCACGTTATGAGCCATGACCTGAGTCCCCCCGATCGGTTCATCTTCATCGGTCGCAGCGGGGTCGCGGTAGCCCGGAACGCCCGGCGTATCGTGCCGTTCTAGCAGGAGGTACCAGCCCAAGGTCAGGATCTCGGTTCCGTCGTCGAACGTGATCAGACTGGCGTTGATGGAAGGGGGAGGCGAATACGCGAGCACTTGCAGCCGGCACCGTTGTTGCTCGCTGGGATCATTGCGTACCCTTTGCATGAAGCCCCTGATTCGAACTTGCTGGTGCAGCCCGAACAAGCATTTCGCACGGTCTTCCCGCCCAATGTAAACGGTGACGTCGTGCGCACCGCACGGCTCGGCCAGTCTTCCAAGCACTGCCATCAGCAGGTTCCATGCAGTGGTGCACGCATAGGTGATCATGGTGGCACGCGCAACGGCGGGCTTGCCTTCGGTAATGTGGTTCACCAGGTAGTGCCATGCATGGGACTGTGTATCAAACAGGCGCATCCGCCCAGCTTCTTCGCAGTAGTCACCCATGGACGTCCGCACCATTCTAGTCCCGCTGGGGCTGGCTGGAGCTTCCGTGGCACCCTCGGCCGGGGAGTGGCCGGCCGCAGCTCGACCGGTCCGTCCGGCGTGGCTGATAAGATCGCGCACCAGTCGCAACAGATGGACAAGGACAAGGCTCTTCAGTTGCTCAGGACTGCAGAACTCCCCTGTCAACGCCTTCCCCTGGATGGCCTTCTTGTAGTCGCTGACCTTCTGGAACTCATTCGGATCGAACTGGTACGGGTTGACACACCGCTTGGAAAAATACACCAGGGCAGGCTTTCGGGCGCCGACGAACTGGTCGATCTCTTCCTGCGTGCCAGAACTGCCGATGCCCGCGTCAGAGCCAAGCTTGGTCCAAAACATGCCGACCAAGATGTCGCACTGCCCAACCAGCTGCGCATTGATCGCGAACTGCGCTCGCGATACACCTGACTGCGGCACGGCATGCGTCTCCCACTTGATTGGCAGCAGCACGACGCCCTCAGCAGTGGCGTGTTGCACGTTCCACTCGTGCACGGCATCGGTGACGGCCTGGCGTTCATCGACCATGTCAGCTGGCGACGCGATAAACACCCTGTAGGTGGTTGCGTCAAACGGCATTGCTCGATCCCCATGTGCACGCAGTGCCTAAAACCGGCGATCTGGAGTCACCGCACGGCGCTCCTGCTGCTGGGGTTGCGGACCCACGGCTCAGATCGCTTGAAACGCTCGAATTATACCTTGTAGGAGGTGGGGTGATCGAGCGGCGCCGCCACCTGTTGCCTGATGACAGGCCTCTCAGCGTGAGCGGGCGTTGTGTAGCCACCCCGCGACCGTATACGACCCTAGGCTGCTATCCCGGATGGCGACGACGTTGCCGGGGTAGAGCGCAAGCGATGCCTGGCCAGCGGGCGACCAGTTCTCTTCTACCAGGTCGACAGTGCCGGCCCGCTGGTCCACGTGCGACACCAGCGCCACATGACCGAAGGCGCCGCCGTAGAACAGCAGGGCGTCGCCCTCCCGTGGCCCCGCTTTCAAGGGTAGGTGTTCAAGCTGCCTGCCTGGTGTTAGAGTGAAGCATTGGAGCCGGGAGCGGCCGATCGGGCCAGGCGTCGGGTGAAAGGGAGGTGCTGCGCGGCAGGGGGCGACCGGTGGCCTGGGCGGCGCGCAGGGCGAGGTAGCCCAGCAGGACGAGCCGGGTGGACCGGCGGCGCAGGAGGCGGGGAACAGCCGCGCCCCAGATCGGGCGCGAGGCGTCTTGCTCGAGGGCGTCGCCGACCGCCAGCAGCTTGAAGGTGCACACGGCGATGGGCAACCAGACGCGTTCGGCGCGGGCAGGGTCGGTCATGCGGGTGCGCTGCCACTGCCAAAAGCCGCGCTTTCTGGTTCTAAAATCCTGCTCAATCCAACTCCGTAAGCCACACCAGGCGATCGAGCACTGCTGGGGTTGCAGGTCGGTGAGGATACACCAGAGGTCTTCGTAGCCCGCTTCCCAGCAGGCGAGGAGGGTGCACTCCAGGCGGCGGGCGGGCCCGGTGAAGGCCACGCCGGGGCCGGCGAAGCCGGTACCCACCTGGGGCACGAAGGCGGCGATGGGCTGGCGGCGGTCGCTGCTGGCCGGGTGGAAGTTACCCTGGGTATTGACGCGCATGAAGGGGTGCCAGTGGTGGGCCACGATGGCCCGGAAGAGCCAGCGGGCATAGAGGCCCCGGTCGGTGAGCACGAGCACCTGCCAGTCGGCGGGAACGGCGGGGGCCACCAGGTCCAGCAAGGCCAGCCACTCCGGGTGCCAGGCGTGCTTGCGGTTCGCGGGCAGGATCTTCCAGGCGATGGGGATGGCCGTGCCCTTGTAGACGATGCTCACCGCCAGGATGGTCAGGCGGTCGCCCAGACTGGTCGCGTCCAAGGCCAGGGGCAGCTGCCTGCCGGGCCAGTGCGCCAGCACCCACTTCGTCAGTGGCGCGAAGCACAGACGCACGTCCAACTCCCGCCGATTGAGCCCGCACTTATCCGCCGCATCGAAATACCACTCGCGGAGCCGCTGCCGGGCGCTGTTGAAGCTGCAGCCAAGCGCCAAGGCCAGGAACGTCGCCAGCGTCGTGGTGCCGCACAGCCCGGTCTCCTCCATCGCGAAGCACCACTGGGCCAAGACCCAGGCTTGCGCCTCGGCCAGCACGGGTAACCCGCTGGTAATCTCCTCCATCCACTGCGATAATCCCTCCGGGTGCTTCATCGCGTGCCTCCTTGCATGGACTGTGGTTATGAGATTTCCATGCTACGGCACCCGATAAGCACCCTGCCTATCTCAGTCCTGTACGATACCCACCCTTGAAAGCCGGGGGACCGGCGCCCTCGCGGGTGATACCGGCGACGCCGACGAGATCGCACTGGTCCTGCGGCACCTGTCCGCGAGCCTGGAAATCCATGCATCGGCAGCGGCCGGCGAGCAGCGCTGGTACGTCGCGGCGGACCTGCTCAGCGCGGCATCCATCGCCTGCCAGGAGAGCGGCGCCCAGATGGAACTGCTCGGGGACGCCGAGTGCCGGCAG
>Ga0187876_1001121_pt1 | contig 23874 bp, 18 predicted proteins | sample June2016WEW_17_4_FD_133000 | JGI IMG/M metagenome (GOLD analysis project Ga0187876, IMG submission 133000) | Peatland microbial communities from SPRUCE experiment site at the Marcell Experimental Forest, Minnesota, USA - June2016WEW_17_40 | ecosystem: Environmental > Terrestrial > Soil >...
TCAGATCTGGTCGGGGGCGATGATGCTCGAGCATCTCGGCGAGGCCGAAGCGGCCGCTGCCATCGTCAAGGCGATCGAGCAAGTGCTGGCCGAGCCTAAGCTGCGCACCCGCGACCTCGCCGGCTCGGCTGACACCAAAGCCTGCGGCCAAGCGGTGGCCGACGCGCTGGCGTGAGTCCTCAATTTGCTGCAGCGAAGATCGGGAAGAAGATCGGGAAATTGGCTGCGGGGCGACGGCCCGAGCTTTAGCTTTGCCGATCTTACGGTGCCTCTGGCTTTTGCAACAAAGCATTGAATACGGTCGACGGGACCCGCACCCCCTCATCGCATTCGTAGCGATGGCGCAGCACATCCAGATTGGCGTCGGGGTCCGATGCCAGCGCGGCGAGCTGGTCGAAGTAAGCAAGCCGGGTGTTATCGAATGTTGCGTCCGGCCGCGGCTGCGCTCCCCAGATGTCCCACGGAAGCGTCTCGAGCTTGTTGAGTGCGGCGACATCTCGGATCACACTGCCGGCCATGAACCAACGGCCAAATAATCCGGCAAACGAAATGCCGAACTTTTCCGGATCCGCCGCGCCACGCCGGTACCGTTGCCAAGCTTCCGCGGCGGTCAAGAACTGGTCACGTGGAATATCGCAAGGGTCGAAAGAGAGCCGAAGCTTCTGTCGCCACACCGCATCTAGCTGCGCGTCCACCAGGACCCAGCGACGTTTTTCAGCATTCCAGTACTCGCATACCCAATGGTCCTCGAAATTTGGTGGGTTGAAGTAGGCGCCGAAACCGCAGCGTGACCGTGCCGGAACGCCTCGGTCTCTGAGTATGCCAACCAACGCTAAGGCGAACGAGTTACAGCGACCGACCATGCGTTTTTCGGGCGCTCGTGACTCGCTCAACGGCCGGTCGTCAAGTTCCCGAGTTCGATCCAGCCGCTTCTCGAAGGCCCGGATGTGAATCTCGCTTCTGCGCAGCGGGCTCAAATCGCACTGATAAAAATCTTTTGCGACCACATCATAGATGCCCAGATTGGCGACGATGCACGCCAACGATTCTACATCCTTAGGCAATGGATCGAAGAGTATCCTATGACGACCGGGATTGCTCATAGGGCCGTGCCGCGCGTAATAACTTACAGGCTGTTCTCGCTCTGGCTGGCTGGCGCGCATGGCTATTTCCACGTAATTCCTTGGCGTAACCTGCGCTAGCCGCCTGATTAGGTGCGGCTGATCGGAGTTCTGCGCAAACGGCAGCGCTCGAACCGAAACACCATCTAGCTGTTCGCAATGATCAGAACAATGAGTGTGAGCGTAACTTATCTACCGCCCGTGCTCCCACAGCGTTTCCAGCCGATGGCGGAACGCCTTGGGCCGTTCGGCAAACAGGCGGTGGGCGATGCGGGCGGCGCGGTGCGCGAGCTCCGTGGTGCGTTCGGCGCAGGCCGGCGTCAGCCGCGAGCGCCAATGCGCCAGCGGCTGATGCGGCCCGGTGAGGTGCTTGAGGATCTCCAGGTCCTGGCAGCGGCCGAGCCGGTCGCGCAGCCGCTCGGCTTCCTCGGTCCACATGCGGCCGTGGCGCGGCCACAACGGCTCGATCAAATCCATCTGGTAGCGGTGATCGACGACGCGCTGACGCAGATGATGCAGGTCTTCGGCACTGGCGTTCGCCCAGTCGGCCGGGATACAGCGCCGCGCGGCGCGATAGCCGGCGGTCAGGCGCGCGGCGATGGCGCTGAATTCGAACGGATCGAGCGGCCACAGCTCGATCGCCGCCATCGTGGCATCAAGCCAGGCGATGATCGCCTGGCGCAGTTCCGGCGTCAGCACCTCCTGCTCCTCGCTGCCGCGGATCGCTTCGAGCCGGCTGCGGATGGTCGCGATCGAGCGTGCCGACAGCGCCATGCCCTTGTCCACGAGGTCGTCGAAGGCATTGAGCGCCGATTGACCGTCGCGCGCGCGCGCGAGCGAGCGGGCGTGGTCGCGCGCCTCCTGGCGCAAGCGCACCGCGTCGGGGATGAAGGGCTCGAGCAGCCGCATCAGCGCCCGCCACTGCTTCATGGCGCGGCGGAAATCGTGCACGGCGTCCTGGCTCGAGCGCTCCGGATCGGTGATCGTGACGCGTGCAGTGTCGATGATACTGCCCGCGATCGCACGCACCGCCGGTCCGATCGCCGCTCGGGGCTGCAAAGCCGGTTTGGCGCCCATATCCGCTTCTATGAAGGCGTGCATGACGATCCGATGGGTCCCCGCATGACAGTATGACGAAAAATCGGGCGCGCCGCACTTCCCTTATCGGAGATCGCTTGCTACATGCTTTTCACCACGGCGGCCCCGCCAAAGCGGGAGCCGGACACGCATTGGCGCGGGGTGGAGCAGCCCGGTAGCTCGTCAGGCTCATAACCTGAAGGTCGTAGGTTCAAATCCTACCCCCGCAACCAATTACGAAGCAATATCAATAACCTCCGAAACCCGTTCGGGAGCGTCTTTATTTCGCGGCCGCGATCGTGCCGCCGCGAATGGTAGGCGACGGCCGCCCTCGCGTCACCTTCCGCGCGCTATGCATTTTGCAACGCCGTGCGGTGCCTGTCGCGCAGATCGCGCAACGACAACAGCGTGCCTATCTTGTGTCGGACAACGCGCCGCCGGTTGGCGCTGTCGTCTTCCATCTTCGAATAAGGATTCTGTCATGCGGTTGAAGACACTCGGCGGCAGCGGACTTGTCGTGTCCGAAATCTGCCTCGGCACGATGACGTTCGGCGGTCGCGGCTTCTGGACCAACATCGGAACGCTCGACCAATCCGTTGCCGATCGCGTGGTTAGCCGTGCGCTCGACGCCGGCGTCAATTTCATCGACACCGCGGACGTCTATTCCGAGGGGCTTGCCGAGGAGATCACCGGCCGCGCCATCGCCAATTCCGGCCGCAAGCGCACCGATGTCGTGCTCGCGACCAAGGCGGTCGGCGCCGTGGGGACGGGACCGAATGATCGCGGCGCGTCGCGCGGCCATATCATGGACGCGGTCAAGGCCAGTCTGAAGCGGCTCGGCACCGACTATATCGACCTCTACCAGATGCACAGCCTCGACCAGGTGACGCCGATCGAAGAGACCGTGCGCGCGCTGGACGACTTGGTGCGGCAAGGTCACGTCCGCTATGTCGGCCTCTCCAACTGGTCGGCGTGGACCGTCATGAAGGCGCTCGGCATCGCCGATTGGCGCGGCTGGACGCGGCCGGTGACGCTGCAAGCCTATTACACCATTGCCGGACGCGACCTCGAGCGCGAGATCGCGCCGCTGTTGGAAGCCGAGAAGCTCGGACTATTGGTCTGGAGCCCGCTCGCCGGCGGCCTGCTGTCGGGAAAATACGACCGTGACGGCAAAGGACCGCAAGGCGCGCGCCGCGTCTCCTTCGATTTTCCGCCGGTCGACAAGAATCGCGCTTTTGCCTGCGTCGACACCATGCGCGATATCGCCACGCGCCACGGCGTGTCCGTGGCGCGCATCGCGATCGCCTGGCTGCTGCATCGGCCGTTCGTCACCGCGGTGATCGTCGGCGCCAAAACGGTCGAACAGCTCGACGATAATCTGGCGGCGACCGAGATTTCGCTCTCCGCCGAGGAGTTGGCGCAGCTCGATCGCGTCAGCGCGTTGCCGCCCGAGTATCCTGGCTGGATGCTCGAACGCCAGGGCGCTGATCGCGTCGCCATGGTGCAGGCGGGACGGCGGCAATAGAGTTCGGCACATGGTGATGGTGGTCCTAAATTGGATTCGATCCAAAGTGTCTAGACTTCAACCCAAAGCGTCTGAACATCTACTCCCGCACCAAATTCGCTTGCGCCCAAGTGCGGGTCCGGATATGAACTCGTCCTGCTCCCTCATTTGGCAGCCGTAAGCTTTAACGTCACTCAACGCGCAGGTCCGATACCGACATGTGATCGTCGGTATCGCTCTGTTGCGCAAAAGGTGGTGACGTGACGTTTCTTTTTAGAATCCTGTCAGCTGACATAGCCCGATGCGTAGGGCTTCGCTGCATCGCGGATCAATTGGGCCAACGGCCCGGTTTGGGCGCGCGCGGTCAAATGCTCCAATACATCCAAACCCTATGGAGAAACCAATGACGACTTCGACACAGCCGCCGCTGTCGATCCTCCTCGATCGGCTTTTTGCGGAAGCGGACGCATCAGAGCATGCACTTCGACACGAAATGGAAAGCCTTTCCCCAGAGCAACGAGCTGCCGATCGTGCAGATTATCGTCAGCTGTATGCACGGATGAAGGATCAACCTCTCGCCGTTTCGCGCGCTACAATCCAACCAAATAGCCGCGCTATCGTCGGAACAAACAAATAGCGATGTCATCAGCAGTCGCGCCACTACGAACATTGCCTCGTATATTGACCTACGTAGTTCCAGCAAGTTGAACGTTTAAGGCATTTTTAATATTAAATTTGGTGAGGCTGAAGAGGGAGCGCCTCGTTCTATACTGTTTGTTGGAGTATCAGATGCGCGTTACGGCTTCGATTCTCCTTCTGCTGGCGGTAAGCGCGCCGGCGTATGCCCAGAGCGCCACGACATCGGGCGCGATGTCCATGGTCAACATCAGCGACCCCGCAAACGTCAACACGACAACCAGGCTGACGACTCCGCCCACGGTTGTCGCGCCCGGTCTTGCCGCTGCCGGCGTCGAGACGTGCCTCGGTTCCGCGTCCGGCGGTCTGTCGCTGATGGGGACCGGACTGACGATCGGTTCGACGATCCCCGACCCCGGATGCACTCTCCGTCTCACGGCGCGGCAGCTCTATGCCTTCGGCTTTAAGACCGCGGCGATGGCGCTCATGTGTCAGGACCAACACGTTGCTGAGGCGATGGCGACCGTCGGTGAGGCATGCCCGTCGGCTCACCTAGCTGCGAATGACGGACCTGAAATTTCGGTTGGTTCCATCGAGCGGCCGCGCCCGGTTTCCCAACCGCTGCAGCTTGTCCCACCTCGAGTGGTCGAACCCCGTCCGGCTGTCCGACCTCACCCGGTGGTCCGGCCGCACAAGGTTGTGCACGCCGCCGAGAGAAAACTGAAGCGCAAGCCGAGCCTGGCTCCCGTGGCCAACGTGGCCTGGCTGATGGAGTCCTCTCCGGAAGAGGCGCGGTGGTGGCTCGCTTCCGCCCAAGAGTGACGCGGCCTCAAGCCCGCCGCATTGAGCGGCGGGCTTCGGGACGAGCCATTGGGGCCCGTTGCAGCGGAGATTCAACATGAAAATGATGTGCGGCATAGTGATGGTCGTTGGAATTCTGAGCGCGGTGCCGGCGATGGCCGCCGACTATGTCAGTGGGCAGGGGTTCACCAATATTTGGTCGAGCGCTCAAGGCACCTCCAATTCCTACGGAAATGCGACGGCGAATTCGGCAAGCAGTGCCAACTCGTTGGCGATCGGCGGTGGCGGTTACCAAGGTACCCTCAGCACCCTCGGTGGCGTGACCAGCAGCACCAGCTCGTTCGCGAGTACCGCCTCGAACGGCAGCGGTTACGCGCAGGCGCAAACCTCCGGCTATGCCGGCGGCACCTCGACCGGCGCGGCTGGCCGAAGCCACTGAGCGGTTCGAGAAGGCCCCGTACCGCGGCCGCGAGGCCTGAGGCCGCGGTTGTCTTAAGGTGCCGGCGGATTCTTTTATTTCGGTCTCGGGATCGTCAGCGGCCCAATGGCCGACCGCTTGGGCGCAAGGCGTCTTGCTGTCATCGGCATGATGTTGACCGGACTGGGCCTCGTGGTCGCCAGCGTCGCCCGCAGCTTGCCGCAAGTCTATGCGGCCTATGGGCTCGGCGTTGGACTGGGCGGCACAGGCCCGTCCGGGGCAATTTCTCGGCGTCGGCGGCCCGCGCGGATCGTTCATCGTGCCGGACGATTTCGATTGGTATCTGCTGGCCGGCGACGAAACCGCGCTGCCGGCGATCGGGCGCCGTTTGGAGGAATTGCCGGCCGGCACGCGCGCCCTCGTCGTGGTCGAAGTGGCGGATGCCGGGGAGGAGCAGCGGTTCGAGACGCGCGCCCGCCTCGACCTGCGCTGGCTGCATCGCGGCGCCGAGCCGAGGGAAAAATCGCTGCTGCAAGAGGCGATCGCCGGCTTGGCGCTGCCGCCAGGCGAAGGCTATGCCTGGGTCGCCGCAGAGGCCGCGACCGCGAAAGCGGTCCGCCGTCATCTGGTCGAGGACCGCGGCTTGAACAAAAATCGGGTGAAGGCCGCCGCCTATTGGAAGCGCGGCGCCGTCGCCGTGCACGAGAGCAACGACGACTAGCCTGGCGCGTTCACCGAGGAGCGCAGCGAAAGTGCGACCGGCCCCCCATGCCGCTCACCGCTAGCTAGCAGGCTCACGCAGGCACATCGCGCCTCAGAAGTGCCAGATCAAATTGCCGTGCACGGAGTTGTCCTGGACGCTGCCGGCGAGCTGGCCGAAATAGAACACTGCGAAGGTAATCTGCGCGTTGATGTGCACATCGAACCCAGCCTCGACGAGGGCCGAGTCGCGCGCCAGCGGCACGCCGGCAACGGTGAAAGCCGCTCCGTTGCTCTCGAAGGCAAGCGCCGCTGTGGGCGTGACCGGGCCAAAGGCGTGCTGCCAGGCGGCCGAGGCGTGCGGGGTAAGCACAATGCCGTCCTTCAGCACCCAATTGGTGGCGGCGCGCGCGCCGAGCGTGGAATAGCCGATGTCGTCATTACTGCTCGAACCGCTGAGCGCCGCGATGCCGGTGCTGCCGCTTTCGGTAAAGCCCTCGGTGTTCAGATGAACGAACGCGAACCCGGCGAACGGCTCGGTGGCGATTTGACCGAATGCCACGCCGTAGCCCACTTCGCCGAAGACTTGCGCGGTGGTCGCGTCATAGCTGGCGCTCTCGGTGTCTGAAAAGCCGGGAAAGATGATGCTCCGGCTAGTGTTGAGCATGCTGAAACTCCCCGCCGCAGCGCCGCGCAGGTTCCAGGGACCGAAATTGGCCCCGACATAGCCCGCGAGATGCGCGGTATCGATATCGGCGGAGCTGGCCGGGTCGCCGATGCTGAGGGACGAGTTGGTATAGCCCCCGGCAATGCCCACAAGCCAATTGGGCCCGAGACGGCGATCGACACCGGCGAAGACGCCGGCGAGATTCCGGCTCACGTCGGCCGCATTGCCGTTGCCTTCAAGCCGGCCCCAAGCGCCGATCCCCTGTACCCAGAACACGGTTTCATGTGCCGGCACGGTTGGCGGAGGAGCCTTGATCGGGAAGGCGGGGCTGCGCTCGTCGGCATAGGCGAGGACGGAATTCGACGAAGCTTGAGAAACCGAAGATCCATCCTCATTGGCGTACGCCAGCGTGGGGCCGCTTGACCCAAGCGCTGCCATCGGGCCGACGCTGCCCATGAAGGAGGATTGGCGCAGTCTCCCGAGTACCGCCTCGCGCAGATAGAGGCTGTCGCCGAGTATGACTGTCTGGGCGCTGGCATGAACCTCGCCGTCGAGTTGCACGAGCGCCGCGCGCAGCGGCGCCGGATCGCCAAAATTGAGCAGATCGAGACTGTTGTACATGCCATCCATGCCGGTGAATGGCGCCGGGTAGGGCCCCCGATCGAGCGCGGCGGCAACGGCCCCGGCATTGCCGCCGCCGGCGCGCGGCCCGTAGAGCAGCGCCTGGGCGCCGATCGGCTGTTGGTTGATGTAATCCGATAGGGGCAGGTACTGCAGGCCGAAGCAATTCGGACCGCTGGGGGTGCCGGCCGCCCATTCCTGAGCGGGGCCGCCGGTTCCTCCGAAGGCCGGAGCCCCTGTTCCGACCAGCACACAGCTGCCGGCCGGAACTGTCACGATCGCTTCCATGGTCGGCAGAGTTGGCAGCGCCAGCACGTCCATGATCTGAACAGGGGTCAGGCCGCGTACGGTGCTCGCGTCCGCCATGAACGGACGATTGGCGACGCTCGGGGGCGAGCATGTGGGGCAGTAAAAGCGCACATACTGGGTCGGCTCGCTGGTCACCACCATGGCGGCCGGTGCGCTGGCTACGAACGAAGGGACGGCGCTGCAGGAGCTGGGAAGAATGTAGGCGTTTGCGTCCGCGCCGGTGATGATCGAGGGTACCGAATTAGGGGCGCATTCAAATGGCGGCTTGTATACCGTTCCGGTCACGATAGTGCCCGGCGGTAAGGGAAGGCTCGATCCCGCTTGGGACCAAGCTTCTCTCACGTCGCCACCGGCCAGAACAGCGGCGGCGGTCAGCGTAATAGCTAGTCTCCTCGGATGCAGCTCTGACAATTGCCCCCCGGCCGACGTGTTGCAGAACAAATGAGTCGCAACTAACCATTGTAGAACGCCTGGCGAGCAAGGGGCCGGTTGTCCACTACTGCGTTGCGTCTATCCACAGATAAAGCTTTTGGTCGGCGGCACCGCCGCCGTGCATAACACCTACGAGATTAAGTCCATCACTCAGTCGCTTGCGAGCGCAGCGAAGTAATCCGGTCTCGCGATACCGCATTACTTCGGGTTTCTCCGTAGCCTTGAAGCTCGCCCTCGACGAGCTAATGACCATTTGGCAGTTGCATTCCCCGCGGAGCCGCCGACAGGGTGCGACGTCGTCTTGGGGAGGAATCGTGGTCACGCGCTCGACGCCGGCCAAACCGCGCATCTTCTATGGGTGGTTCGTCGTTGCCGGTACCTTTGCCGTCACTTTCGTGGGCTTTGGCTGCGCCTATAGTTTCAGCGCCTTTGTCGTCTCTTTGCAGCAGGATTTCGCGGCCTCGCGCGGATCGGTCTCGATCGTGTTCTCGCTGGCCGGATTCTTCTATTTCGGCCTCGGGATCGTCAGCGGCCCAATGGCCGACCGTTGGGGCGCAAGGCGTCTTGCTGTCATCGGCATGATCTTGACCGGACTGGGCCTCGTGGTCGCCAGCGTCGCCCGCAGCTTGCCGCAAGTCTATGCGGCGTATGGGCTCGGCGTTGGACTGGGCGTCGGCTGCTCTTACGTTCCGGCCGTGGGCGCGGTGCAGCGCTGGTTCGTCAGGCGCCGCGGCTTTGCCTCCGGCATCGCCGTCAGCGGCATTGGCGTCGGCACGCTCTTGGTGCCGCCGCTCGCCGCGTTCCTGATCGCGGCGCTGGGCTGGCGCGAGGCTTATTTCATCCTCGGCGTTCTCGCCGCGCTTGTCGGCGGCGGAATGGCGTTCCTGATCGAGGACGATCCGCATCTTCGCGGCCTGAACCCCGACGGCGCGCCGCTGGAATCGAACGGAGAACCAACGCGCGCGATCGGCGTCTCCGTCGGCGAGGCGATCAGATCGCGGCGGTTCATCGGGCTTTATGCCGCCTGCTTCATTTGCGCGTTCGGCCTGTTTGTGCCGTTCGTTCATCTCGTGCCCTACGCGCTCGATCACGGCCTGCCGCAATCGTCGGCGGTCATTCTGCTCGCCATGATCGGCTTCGGCAGCACCGCCGGACGTTTCATCCTCGGCGGCGTGGCCGATCGGCTGGGCCGCCCGCTGTCTTTTATGGCCATGTTCGTCGGCATGGCGCTTTCTTTCGTCATTTGGCTGTTGGCGACGGAGCTATGGGCGCTGGCCGCCTTTGCCGGCGTCTTCGGCTTGTTCTACGGCGGGTTCGTCGCGCTCGCGCCGGCGGTGATCACCGACTATTTCGGCGGCCGTAACGCCGGCAGCATCATCGGCATTCTCTACACCAGTGTGGCGATCGGCACGCTGATCGGGCCCGGCGCCGCCGGTTACGCCTTCGACGTCACTCATAGCTATTTGGTGCCGATCATGGCGAGCATCGCGGCAAACATCATCGCGGCCGCGATCCTGGCGGCCACAATGAAGGCTGATCGGTGACGGATCGCCGCGCTAAGTCAGCGCGGCGTAGACAAGATTGCGGAACAGCTGGCGGTAATAATCGCGCTGTCTCGGCGCCTGGACCATCATCATCGCGAGCAGCTCTTCCCTGGGCGCGATCCAAAAGACCGTGCCGGCGACACCGCCCCAGAAGAATTCGCCCGGCGTGCCCGGGGTCGGCGCCATGCCGACGTTGTGGCGAACCGCAAATCCGAGGCCGAAGCCGTGTCCCGGCGGCAGCAGGAAACTGGTTGCAATGCGGACGTTCGGCCCGAGGTGGTCGGCGGTCATGAACTCAAGCGTCTTGCGCCCAAGGATGCGCGTGCTGCCGAGCGCGCCGCCGAGATAGAGCATCTGCGCGAACCGCATGTAATCGTCCATGGTCGACAATAAGCCGCCGCCGCCTGACTCAAAACGCGGCGGGGTGCGGGCGTCGATCAGCTCCACCGGTGCTCCAGTGTCCGGATCGTCGGCGAATGGCTCAGCCAAGCGCTCGCCTTTGTCCGCCGGCACGAAGAAGGCGGTATCGCGCATGCCGAGCGGCCCGAGGATTCGATCCTGCAGAAACGCAGCCAAGCTCTGCCCGGACACAATCTCGATGACGCGGCCGATAATGTCGGTGGAATGGCTGTAATTCCACGAGGCCCCTGGCTGATCGATCAATGGCAGCTTGGCAAGCGCGGCGACGAATTCGGCGTTGCTGAGATCGCGCGTCAGAAACTGTCTGGCTTGGGCGGGATCATGCGTAAACAAATGCGACTCGGCATAAAGCCGCTGCACGGCCGAATTGCCCGTGAACGCGTAGGTCAGTCCCGAGGTGTGGCGCAGCAGATCCTGGATGGTGATGGGTCGCTTGGCCGCGACCAGTTCAAGCTTGCCCTCCCGTTCGACGCCGACTTTCGGGTTGGCAAATTCGGGCAGGAATTTTGCAACGGGATCGGCGATGAACAGCCGTCCGTCCTCGACCAGCATCATGAGCGCAACCGAGACGATCGGCTTGGTCATCGAATAGATGCGGAAGATGGCGTCGCCGGGCAGCGCCGGGCCGCCGGGTCGCAGCTCACCGATATCGCGCCGGTAGCCGACTTTACCGCGGCGTGCGATCAGCATGGCGACGCCCGGCACGCGCCGGGAATCGACCTCGCGCTGCATCACCGCGGTGAGTCTGGCAAGGCCCGCGGCGGATAGCCCGGCCTCCTCGGGGTCGGCCGCAGGGAAGGCAGAGGACAAGAAAGCGCGATTGTCGTTCACGGTCGGTCCCGGCGCTGAGAGTCAGGGATAATGCAACACACGCCAGGCGTTCACGCAACGCTGGCGGAGATGGTGGCCCGTGAGCCGCCAAACGCCCGCACCAGCGGCATATTGCTGACGACGTCGGTCATTTCGCCGCCAAGCGGAACATGATGCAAACCATGATGCCGGCGACGAGAGCCAGCCCTGCGGCCATCGGCAGGCTGACCGTGCGCGCCAGCGCGATCGCCGCAAGCCGGTCTCACGGGTTTCATCGTCGAGGATATCAACGGCGCCATCGGTGCGGTTGATCGTCTGGGACATTTATCCCGAGAAAAGATCCGGCGGCGTTTCGAGGAGCGGTTCACCGCACGCCGCATGGCGCAAGACTATCTCGGCGTTTATCGCAGTCTTATGGCGAGCGTCGCACCACACCTGCGCCTGGTAACCGAAGACGCGCCGGCTTTGTAATTTGCTGCTATCTTGCGGCTCGCGCATCAACCGAAGTGACGTCAAACCACGGCTATTTGCGCTTGCTGGCTCGCGACTTTCGGCCTCTGCGGCTGGGCCCCGACTTGGCGCGTAATTTCCTCTTTTTTGCTTGCCCTCCCGATTGGGCAACCCGGCGCGCTGGAGTGATGTCCTTCTTGGTCGCCACGTTCAATGTTTGAAGCACGCCGGCTACGCGGTCCTCGACAATCCGTTCCAGCGCGTTCCACGTGCCGGCGGCCGCGGCCTTTATTTCGGCCATTGTTTCATCCGCCATTCCCACGGCGCGCCCGCCAACCGCTCCGGCGCCTTCAACGAGCCCGTTGAAGACCTTGGTGCCCTCTTGCACCAACGTGTCGAAGAGCTGGGTCCCCTCTTCCTGCGCCATGGCAAAGGCGCCGAGGCCGGCCAGAACGATTTTGTTCGCGGAACCCAGGATCGACGCCGGCACACCGCCGGTCGGCGCACGTCTTTTCTTGGCCATGGTGCCCTCCCTTACCGAATGGAACAACATCACCCAGCCAGCCCGAAAGATCAATGCCGGACGCCGCCGAACTCGGCTCATGCGCAACGCATCATGCGCTCGCTTCTGAATCCTCGCGGTGATAAGGTCTGCGGGCACGTTGCCGTGTGCAGCTGGGGCTTCTTCGGCAAAATCCGAACTCGAATTGGCGATCATGGACGACAAGGCTGAAATCGTTCAGCGCCTTACAACCCAGCTGAGCCTTGCGGCCCATTTGCGTTCCTTGGCAAAGGCTGAAGCGCAATCCGCCGACCGTCGCCAGTCGTTGCGCACCTGGCAGGCTGATCGCCTCGCGCGCACCCACGCGGATTTGCTTGCCAGCGCGCGTTTAGGGCCTGCGGCAGCCTTTTTCCTGACCGACATCTACAGCGCCAAGGACGTCGGCGGGCGCGATCAGGCGCTTGATCGAGTCGTGCCGCTTATGAGCAAGGTTCTGCCCGTTTCGGGCCTGGAGACGATCGTCGATGCGATCGAACTGGATGCCCTCTCGGAGGATCTCGACGCCGCTATGGTGGAAGCCCTGGGGCAACGGATCAACGCGATCGATGCCGCCGCCTATGGCAACGCTTACCGCAAAGTTGATCGTCGGAAGGACCGAGAACGCCAGATTTTTCTCATTCAGCACCTCGGGCAATCGCTCGATCGCCTCGCACGTCAACGCTTCGCCGGCACTGCTCTTGCGCTCGCGCGCAAGCCGGCCCGGCTGGCAGGCTTTGGCGAACTGCAAGAGTTCGCGGAGCGCGGTTACAATGCGTGCCGCCAGATGGGGCGTGTCGACGAGTTCATGAATCTGGTGGTCAAGAGGGAGCAGCGCATACTCGAAGCGCTGTTCGCGGGAGACGACAGCGTGCTCAGCGAAGGGCCGGTGCGGAGCCCGGCAGCTGCCACTTGAATGTAAAATCGGGGGGCCGCGCGCCGCGATCCCGGTGTTGCGCTTGGTCGCTCTACGAATCCGGTCCCTCGGCATCGCGCGTTTCCGGCATCAGCAACCACACGGCCGCAAAGCCGGCGAATGCGATCGCCGCCAGTCCGGCGAATGCCGCCGGGCTGCCGAAGTGATCGCTGATGTAACCGGCGAGCGTGGCGCTCACCGAGGCGCCAATGCCGACGAAGGTGCCGACGATGCCTTGTCCGAGGTTGAAGTGGCCGGTGCCGCGCGTCAGTCGGCGACAACGAGCGGCACCATGACGCTGAATACCGCAGCGGTCACGCCATCGAGCAGCTGCACGACCACCAGCAACTCGGGATTCGTCACCGACGCAAAGAGAAGGCCGCGAATCGGCAGTGCGGCGAAGCCGATCAGCAGCAGCGGGCGGCGTCCCCAGATCTGCGCGCGGCGGCCGACCCAGGGCGACAAAGCGGCGACGACCAGCTGCGGGACGTGGTTTGCCCTCCTGGTATTCGGGCGCCGCTTTGACTTGGTCGCGGGTCAGTTCGAGCGCGATCCGACTGCCGGGCTTGCCCGGCGCCGGAAAATGCAGCGCCGCCCCCCGGACGCCGCGCTAGCCGAAGGCTCTGCTAGAAATAAAGGATCAGGCTTTTTCCGCATAATGGGCGGATAAGGCGCGCTATTATGTCTCGGCCTAAATGAAGCGAACATTCCTTAGAATAAGAGTTCTGGGATGAATATAAAAAAATCTCTTAGGGACGGAAGGCGATGACGGTTAACGTCGCCGCGGTCGCATCCAAGACCGCAGGGTCGCCGGCGACGCGCTGGGGCCAGCTCGTCTGCGGCATTGCCTGCATGGTGCTGATCGCCAACCTGCAATATGGCTGGACGCTTTTCGTCAATCCCATCAACAAAGCGCACGGCTGGTCGATCGCATCGATCCAGTTGGCGTTCAGCATTTTCATCGCGCTGGAGACGTGGCTGACGCCGATCGAGGGTTGGATCGTCGATATTCTCGGCGCGCGGCGCGGACCCAAGCTGATGGTCGCTTTCGGGGGAATCATGGTGGCCCTCGGCTGGATCGTCGATGCACGCGCGCAATCGCTCGAGATGCTCTATTTCGGCGCCGTGTTGGCCGGCACTGGCGGCGGCGCCATTTATGCGACCTGCGTCGGTCAAGCCGTGAAATGGTTTCCCGACCGGCGCGGCCTCGCCGTCGGTCTGACCGCGGCGGGTTACGGCGCCGGCGCCGCGCTCAGCGTCGTCCCAATTCGCGAGGTCATCAACTCAAGCGGCTACGAAGCTGCCTTCTTGTGGTTTGGGCTGATCCAAGGCGGAATCGTCTTTCTCCTGGCCTGGCTGCTGCGGGCCCCTGATCCCGGTGAGATGGCCGGCGCCGCCGCGCCGAAAGTCGAGCAGACAACGCGCACCTATACGCCCGCGCAGGCGTTGGCCACTCCGGTGTTCTGGCTCCTCTACATCATGTTCGTCATGGTATCGGCGTCGGGCCTGATGGCGACGGCGCAGATCGCTCCCATCGCCAAGGACTTCAACATCGGCGATGTGGTGGTCTTCTTCGGCGCCACGACGCTGAGTGCCGCGCTCATCATCGACAACGTCTGCAACGGCGCGGCGCGTCCGCTCTTCGGCTGGATTTCCGACCATATCGGCCGCGAATACACCATGGCGATCGCCTTTGGCCTGGGCGGAATTGCCTATTGGCTGCTGGGAAGCCTCGGCTCCGCCCCTTGGGCGTTCGTGTTGTTCGCGGCGCTGATCTTTCTCACCTGGGGCGAGATCTTCAGCCTGTTTCCTTCAACCTGCACCGACACCTTTGGCGCCAAGTTTGCAACGGTCAATCTGAGCTTGCTCTACACCGCCAAAGGCGCGTCCGCGTTTCTGGTGCCGGTCGCCAATATCATCAAATCGGCGAGCGGCAGCTGGCACATGGTGTTTGTGGCGACCGCGATCATGAATTTCGTGGTGGTGGCTTTGGCGCTGTTCGTCCTCAAGCCGTTGCGGCACCGGTTCCTGTCCCAAGGCTGAGCCGGTTGCATTGGCCGACCGTCTGAGTGGCCAATTTTTGGTTGTCCTGCACGGGGTTGGCGCACCTCATGAGGCGCCTTACCGCCCGGAATAGTTCGATAAATTGGCATATCGGCAGCGCCGAGCCCTTTGCCTCCCTCAAATTCTGGAATAATGTATGCCAGCGATGAGCTCGAGCTTTTCCATAGCGCGGCGTGCGGCGTTGCGCTCGGCGGACATGGCGGTCGTGCAACCCGCTGTCGACCCGCTGGCCAGTCCCGAAAACTTCAAGCGGCAGGCCTATGTCGCGCTCAAGAACGCCATCGCCGCAATGGATATCTATCGCAGCCGTGCCGAAATCAGGCTCGACGAGCGCCGCCTGGCGCACGATTTCGGCGTCAGCCGCACGCCCGTGCGCGAGGCAATGGCGCAACTCGAGCGCGAGGGCTTCGTGCGCTCGGTGCCGCGCCGCGGCGTCTATGTGGTGCGCAAGACCAAGCGCGAGGTGATCGAATTGATCACCGCCTGGGCGGCGCTGGAAAGCATGGCGGCCCGGCTGATCACGCAGACCGCGAGCGGCGAGGAAATCGCCAAGTTGCGGCGCATGTTCGCAACATTCGACAACGGCGAAGTGCGCGCGCATCTCGACGAATATTCCGAGATCAACATCGAGTTCCACCAGGCGATCATCCGCATGAGCGGCAATACCATGCTCATCGATCTTGCCGAGAACCTGTTCACCCACATGCGCATGATCAGAAGAAAGACGATCGGCGAAATGGATCGCGCCGACCGCTCGATCCGCGACCACATGCAAATCATCGAGGCGCTCGAAGCGCGCGACACGGCGCGTGCCGAGGCGCTGGTGCGCGATCATGCGCTCGGTCTTGCCGAGCATGTCGCTAAGTATGCGGATTATTTGGATTGAGACGTGAGTGTGAGAATAAAACATCCTTTCGTCATTGCCGCGCTTGACCCGGCAATCCATGCGGCCGTGCAGCAAGCGGTGAGTCTGCATGGATGCCCGGGTCAAGCCCGGGCATGACGATCTGAGAGGAGGAGACTCCCATGGCCGATGCAGCAGTGAAAGAGAAACGCGAAACCGCAAATCCGGCCGAAGCAGAGCAGGAGCTGACGGACGGCTTTCATCTCGTCATCGATGCGCTCAAGCTCAACGGCATCACCTCGATCTACGGCGTGCCCGGCATCCCGATCACCGACTTGGGCCGCATGGCGCAGGCCGCTGGCCTGCGCGTCATCTCCTTTCGCCATGAGCAGAACGCCGGCAATGCCGCTGCCATCGCCGGCTTCCTGACGAAGAAGCCGGGCATCTGCCTCACGGTGTCGGCTCCCGGCTTCCTCAACGGTCTGACGGCGCTCGCCAATGCCACGACCAACTGCTTTCCGATGATCCTGATCTCGGGCTCGTCCGAGCGTGAAATCGTCGACCTGCAGCAGGGCGATTATGAAGAGATGGACCAATTGGCCATCGCCAAGCCGCTCTGTAAGGCGGCCTTCCGCGTCCTCCACGCCGCGGACATCGGCATCGGCGTGGCGCGCGCGATCCGCGCCGCCGTTTCCGGTCGGCCCGGCGGCGTCTATCTTGATCTGCCGGCCAAGCTTTTCTCGCAGGTGATGGACGCAGAAGCGGGCGCCAAATCCCTCGTCAAGGTCATCGACCCGGCACCGGCCCAGCTTCCCGCTCCGGCCGCCGTCAGGCGCGCGCTCGATGTCCTCAAGGGTGCCAAGCGCCCCCTGATCATTCTCGGCAAAGGCGCGGCCTACGCCCAGGCCGATGAGGCGATCCACGCCTTTGTCGAAATGAGCGGCATTCCTTTTCTGCCGATGAGCATGGCCAAGGGTCTCTTGCCTGATACGCATCCGCAGTGCGCGGGTGCGGCGCGCTCGACGGTGCTGAAAGACGCCGACGTCGTCATGCTGGTCGGCGCCCGCCTCAACTGGCTTTTGTCGCACGGCAAGGGCAAGACCTGGGGCGAGCCTTATTCGAAGAAGTTCATCCAGATCGACATCGAGCCCAAGGAGATGGACTCAAACGTCGAGATTGCCGCGCCGCTGGTCGGCGACATCGGCTCCTGCGTCTCGGCGCTTCTCGAGGCAATGGGCGGCAATTGGCCGGCCCCGCCGGCCGATTGGATTTCCGCCGTCAATGCGAAGAAGGAAGAAAACATCGCCAAGATGGCGCCGAGGCTGATGAAGAACACCGCGCCGATGGACTTCCACAGCGCGCTCGGTGCGCTGCGCACCGTCATCAAGGAGCGGCCGGATGCCATCCTCGTCAACGAGGGCGCCAACACGCTCGATCTCGCGCGCGGCGTCATCGATATGTATCAGCCGCGCAAACGCCTCGACGTCGGGACCTGGGGCGTCATGGGCGTCGGCATGGGCTATGCGATTGCCGCCGCCATCGAGACCGGCAAACCCGTGCTCGCGGTCGAAGGCGACAGCGCCTTTGGTTTCTCCGGCATGGAAGTCGAAACGGTCTGCCGATACAACCTGCCGGTCTGCACCGTCGTCTTCAACAACAACGGCATCTATCGCGGAACCAACGTCAATCCCAGCGGCGGTGCGGACCCTGCCACCACCGTCTTTGTCAAAGACGCGCGCTACGACAAGATGATCGAGGCATTCGGCGGCGTCGGCGTCCATGTGACGACGCCCGACGAGCTTACGCGCGCCGTGAACAAGGCCATGGACTCCGGTCAGCCGACGCTGGTCAACGCGGTGATCGACCCGGCGGCCGGCACCGAAAGCGGCCGCATCGGCAACCTCAACCCGCAAAGCGTGGTCCGAAAGAAATAAAGGACCGCAGGAGATTAAGGAGAGAGAAATAATGGCTCCGCGCAAAAAGGCCGCCAAAGCAAAAACCAAAGGGGTGGCAAAAAAGCCCGCCAAGAAAGCGGTGAAGTTCAAGGCGGTCAAAAAGCCCGCGGCAAAAGCGGCGGTGGGCAACGGAAATCCGCGGCCGAGCGCAAAGCCGTGGGGACAGGCGGGCAGGGCGCTCGACGGCGTGCGTATTCTCGACTTTACCCACGTGCAGTCGGGACCGACCTGCACGCAGCTTCTCGCCTATATGGGCGCCGACGTGATCAAGGTCGAACGCCCCGGCGTCGGCGACATTACGCGCGGCCAGCTGCGCGACGTGAAGGGGGCCGACAGCCTCTATTTCACCATGCTCAACGGCAGCAAGCGCTCGATCACCATCGACAGCAAACATCCCAAGGGCAAGGAAATCCTCGATCGGCTGGTGAAGACCTGCGATGTGCTGGTGGAAAATTTCGCGCCCGGCGCGCTCGACCGCATGGGTCTGACCTTCGAGCATATCCACAAGCTCAATCCGCGCATGATCGTCGCCTCGGTGAAAGGCTTTGGGCCCGGTCCCTACGAGGACTGCAAGGTCTACGAGAACGTGGCGCAATGCGCCGGCGGCTCGGCCTCGACCACCGGCTTTCGCGACGGGCCGCCGCTGGTCACCGGCGCGCAGATCGGCGATTCAGGCACCGGCTTGCACCTCGCGCTTGGCATCGTCAGCGCGCTCTACCAGCGGCTCCGTACCGGGCGCGGCCAGAGAGTGCTGTGCGCCATGCAGGACGGCGTGCTCAACTTGGCGCGTGTGAAATTGCGCGACCAGCAGCGGCTCCAGCACGGCCCGCTCACCGAATACCGCCAGTACGGCGAGGGCATTCCTTTCGGCGTGGCGGCGCCGCGCGCCGGCAACGATTCCGGCGGCGGCCAGCCGGGTTGGATTCTCAAATGCAAGGGCTGGGAAGACGATCCCGACGCCTATGTCTATTTCATCACGCAGGCGCCGGTGTGGGGCACGATTTGCGACCTCATCGGCAAGCCGGAATGGAAGACCGATCCGGATTACGCGACGCCGCCGGCGCGGCTGCCGCGGCTGCGGCACATCTTCGACACCATCGAGCAATGGACCATGACCAAAACCAAGTTCGAGGTCATGGAAATTTGTAACAAGATCGACATCCCAGTCGGGCCGATCCTGTCGATGAAGGAAATCGCCGAGGAGCCGTCGCTGCGCGCGACCGGCACCGTGGTCGAGGTCGACCATCCCACGCGGGGGCCGTATCTGACGGTGGGTAACCCGATCAAGCTGTCGGATTCGCCCGCCGATGTGCGGCGTTCGCCGCTGCTTGGCGAACACACCGATGAAATCTTGCGTCAAGTGCTGGGGTATTCGGCTAGGGAGATCGCCGAGATCAAGGCGTCGGGCGCGATCACTGCGCCGGACAAGCCGGCTAAAGCGGAGGCGGCGTAGTCTACTCCTCCCTCTCCCCGCTGCGCGGGGAGAGGGTTGGGGTGAGGGGGCCTCTCCACTCGGCTCAAAATCGCGGCGGCGCCCCCTCACTCTCGCTCGCCAGGCTCGCTCGACCTCTCCCCGCACGCGGGGAGAGGTGCCAACACGGAAGGGATGTAAATGCGTATCGTCGTTCATGGGCAGCAGGCGTTCGGCAAGGCGGTACTGGAGGCGCTGCTCAAGCGCGGCGAGGACGTCGTCGCCGTTTATGTTGCGCCGGAGAAAGAAGGCGCGAAGGCCGATCCGCTCAAGGAGGCCGCGCTTGCCGCCAAGCTGCCGGTCTATCAGCCGGCCTCCTATCGCAAGCCCGAAGTCTGGGACGAATTCCGCGCGCTCAAGCCGGACCTGCAGGTGATGGCCTTCGTGACGTTGTTCGTCCCGGAGGATTTTTTGAACGTCCCGACCCACGGCTCGATCCAGTACCATCCGTCGCTGCTTCCGGCCTATCGCGGGCCGAGCGCGATCAACTGGCCGATCATCAAGGGCGAGACCGAGACCGGGCTGTCGATCTTCTGGCCCGACAACGGGCTCGATACCGGCGACGTGCTGCTTCAGAAGAAAACGCCGATCGGCCCAACCGACACGCTCGGCTCGGTGTATTTCGACCGCCTGTTCCCGATGGGAGTCGAGGCCATGCTGGAAGCGGTCGACTTGGTGAAGGCCGGCAAGGCGCCACGCATCAAACAGGACGGAACCAAAGCGACCTACGAGGGCCGCTGCGGCCCCGACAATGCACATATCGACTGGGGCAAGCCGTGGCTGCAGATCGACCGCCTGATCCGCGGCTGCAATCCGGCGCCGGGCGCATGGTCGAAACTCGACGGCAAGACCGTGAAAATCTTCGACGCCAGGCCACTGCCAGCCAAGGATCCGAAAGGCATCGCCGGCAAGATGGGCGAGATCGTCGCCATCGACGGCGACGGCGTCACCGTGGTTTGCGCCGACGGCCGCTTCAAGGTCAGCCGCGTACAAGCGGACGGTCCGAAAATCACCGCAGCCGAATTTGCCGCCAGCGCCAAGCTCACCCCCGGCATGAGGTTTTCATGAATCCGCCACCCGCGAGCGCGGCGAAAGCCCGCGCAGACGCCTCGCAACACGCCCATCCGAAAACCGATATCGAGATCGCCCAGGCCGCCAAGATGCGGCCCATCGCCGATATCGCTCGCGAAAAACTCGGCATCGCCGCGGAAAATCTCGAACCCTACGGCCACTACAAGGCCAAGGTGTCGCTCGACTACATCAAGCGCCTGCAGGATCGCCCGAACGGCAAGCTCATCCTAGTGAGCGCGATCACGCCGACGCCGGTGGGAGAGGGCAAGACCACGACGACGGTCGGCCTGACCGACGCCCTCAATCACATCGGCAAGAAGGCGATGCTGTGCATCCGCGAGCCTTCGCTCGGTCCCTGCTTCGGCGTCAAGGGCGGGGCGGCCGGCGGCGGCTACGCGCAGGTCGTGCCGATGGAGGAGATCAACCTGCACTTCACCGGCGATCTGCACGCCATCGGCACGGCAAACAATCTGCTCGCGGCGCTGATCGACAATCACATCTACTGGGGTAACGCACTCGGCATCGATGCGCGCCGGATCGCCTGGCGACGCGCCATCGACATGAACGAGCGGGCGCTGCGCTCGATCGTGTCCTCGCTCGGCGGCACCGCCAACGGCTTCCCGCGCGAGGACGGCTTCGACATCACGGTCGCGTCGGAGGTGATGGCGATCTTCTGTCTGGCGCGCGACGTGCAGGACCTCAAGCAGCGCCTCGCCAACATCGTGGTCGCCTATACGCGCGAGCGAAAGCCGGTGCGCGCCGGCGATCTCAAGGCGCAGGGTTCGATGACGGCGCTGCTCAAGGACGCGCTGGCGCCGAACCTGGTGCAGACGCTCGAAGGCACCCCCGCCTTCATCCACGGCGGCCCGTTCGCCAACATCGCGCACGGCTGCAACTCGGTGCTGGCGACGACGACGGCGCTCAAGCTCGCCGATTACGTGGTGACCGAAGCCGGCTTCGGCGCCGACCTGGGCGCGGAAAAGTTCATGGACATCAAGTGCCGCAAGACCGGGCTGGCGCCCGACTGCGCCGTGCTTGTCGCCACTATCCGCGCGCTGAAAATGCACGGCGGCGTCAAGAAGGCGGACCTCAAGGCGGAAAACCTCAAGGCGCTCGAGGCAGGCATGGCGAACCTCGCGCGTCATATCGAGAACGTGCAGAAGTTCGGCGTGGCGCCGGTCGTCTCCATCAACCGCTTTTCCGCCGACACCGATGCCGAGATCGCGCTGGTCAAGGAGGCGTGCGCCAGGCTCGGCGTCGAGGCCGTGATGGCGGATCACTGGGCGCTCGGCGGCGAGGGCGCCGCCGATGTCGCGCGCGCCGTCGTTAAGATCGCCGAGAGCGGCAAAAGCAAGCTCAAGCTGCTTTATCCCGACGACATGCCGCTGCTTGAGAAGATCCGCACGATCGCCAAGGAAATCTATCGCGCCAAGGATATCGAGGTGGAGAAATCCGTCCGCGACCAGCTTGCCGCGTTCGAGCAGCTGGGCTATGGCAAGTTTCCGGTCTGCATTGCCAAGACCCAATACAGTTTCTCGACCAACCCGGATGCCAAGGGTGCGCCCGTCGATCACGTCATCAAGGTGCGCGATGTGCGGCTCTCCGCCGGCGCCGAATTCGTGGTCGCGATCTGCGGAGAGATCATGACCATGCCGGGCCTGCCCAAGGTTCCCGCCGCCGACCATATCGACGTCGGGCCGGATGGAAAGATCATCGGGTTGTTTTAGGCTGCGCGATGATCCTGTCCCGGCCGTTCACAGAAAGGTCTGGTTATGTCTCTTGCTGAATCGCCGCGGCTTGCCGCCGCATACGGCGCGCCGCTGCGCCACGACTGGACGCGCGGGGAGGTGCGGGCGCTGTTCGACCTGCCGTTCCCGGAGCTGATGTTTCGCGCGCAGAGCGTTCACCGCGACAACTTCGATCCGACCGCCGTGCAGATCTCAACGCTGCTCTCGATCAAGACCGGCGGCTGCCCGGAGGACTGCGCCTATTGTCCGCAGAGCGCCCAGTACGAGACCGGCGTGCGCGCGGAAAAGCTCATGGCGCTCGACGCCGTGCTCGCCGAGGCGCGCGCGGCGAAGGCTTCGGGCGCCAGCCGCTTCTGCATGGGCGCGGCGTGGCGCTCGCCCAAGGACCGCGACCTCGATTCCGTCTGCGCCATGGTCGAAGGCGTCAAGGCCTTGGGCCTCGAGACCTGCGCGACGCTGGGCATGCTCACCGCCGCGCAGGCGCAGCAGCTCCGGGAGGCCGGCCTCGACTATTACAATCACAACCTCGATACCTCGCCGGAGTTTTACGAAAAGATCATCACTACGCGCACCTACCGCGATCGCCTGGAAACGCTCGAGCACGTGCGCGACGCCGGCATCAACGTCTGCTGCGGCGGCATCGTCGGCATGGGGGAAACGCGCGAGGATCGCATCGGCATGATCGCGACACTGGCAAGTCTGCCGGAACATCCCGAATCGGTGCCGATCAACATGTTGGTCCGCGTCGCCGGGACGCCGCTCGCCGGCGAGTCCAGCCTCGATCCCATCGAATTCGTGCGCACCGTTGCCGTCGCCCGCATGACCATGCCGCGATCGATGGTGCGGCTTTCGGCCGGCCGCGAGCACATGAGCGAGGAGACGCAGGCGCTCTGCTTCCTCGCCGGCGCCAACTCGATTTTCTACGGGCCGAAGCTTCTGACCACGCCGAATCCCGGACGCGACCGCGATCAAGCGCTGATGGATCGGCTCGGTCTGACGGCGATGGCGGGGTCCTAGAGCGCAATCGCTTCAGATGAAGCGATTGGCGCTCTGATATCTAGTGGAGCATGATCTTTTCGGAAAACCGGCGTCCACTTTTCCGGATCATGCTCTAGAACATCCCCATGCGCTCGCTCGCCATCGTGCCGGTGAGCATGAGGACGCCGAACATCATCACGGCGAGCGCGGCGCCGACCTCGACGCCGCGCAGCATGAGCGAGCCGTAGCCGGCGCGCGCGACGGCAAACCGCTTCGCTATCGCCTTGGCGGCAACCGCAAGCGTCGCGATGGTCGCGACCGTGATCGCCGTTCCAAGCCCCATCACGAAGGTTGAGGCGATGCCGGCCAGAAACAAGCCCTGCGCCAGCGCGAAGACGAGGACGATGATCGCACCCGAGCAGGGCCGCACTCCGACCGCGACGATCGCCGATAGACCGCGGCGCCAGCCGCCAGGCCCGGCCAACTCCTCCGGCTCGGGCCCATGCGCATGCCCCCAGGGCAATACGTCTTCCTCTTCGTCGGCGTCGTGCTGATGGCCGTGGGCGTGATCGGCATGGTCGTGGTGCGCATGATCATGGCGATGGCAATCGGGTTGGGCGGCGTGCACATGGTGCGCATGGTCCGCCGCTGCCGCCGCTGCCGCTTCGGGTCCCGACCTGACCCGGTGCAGAGTATGAAGAAAGCCGCGGCCCTTCACCCAAAGGAGCCGCGCGCCCAACAGCACGATCAGCGTGTAGCTGACCAGTTCTATGACGCGCA
>Ga0187876_1001133_pt1 | contig 23760 bp, 21 predicted proteins | sample June2016WEW_17_4_FD_133000 | JGI IMG/M metagenome (GOLD analysis project Ga0187876, IMG submission 133000) | Peatland microbial communities from SPRUCE experiment site at the Marcell Experimental Forest, Minnesota, USA - June2016WEW_17_40 | ecosystem: Environmental > Terrestrial > Soil >...
ACGATCAAGGCCTCGGACGACCTGACGTATATGGTGATCGATTTCAACGTCAAGAACGATTCCGACCGCGACATGATTGTGCGCAGCGTGGAAAGCATCGTCGACACTGCCGACGGCCGCACCCTGATGGGTACCCCGGTGGCGGCGGCGGACGTGGCGGCGGCGTTCAAGAACTATCCTCTGCTGGGTGAACAATACAATCCCGTTCTGAAGGAGCGCGACGTTATTCCGGCGCATGGATTCGTCGACCGAATGGTGGGGCTTCGTATCGACGCGCCGGCCGGAACGGTGGATGCCCGCAAGCGGGTGACGCTGCGCGTCGAAGACGTTACCGGGCCTGTGCTGGAGTTGACGAAATGAAGCCGTGGGGCGTTTGTTTGGCGGTCGCTATCGCGACCCGGATCTACGCAGCGCAGATTCCCGCGGGGGCGGAACTGAGCATTCGTCTTACGGACAAAGTTGCGAGCGAAGCTCCCCTGCCGCAGCCGCCAGTCCACGCGCTGGTGATCGCTCCCGTGGTCGTGGATGGCAAGATCGTTTTGCCGGCCGGCGCCGAACTTACGGGCACCGTAAAACAAGCCAAGGCGGCTACCGACAAAGATCCGGCTCAGTTGCAGATCGTTTTTACGGAGATCGAAGATGGGACTATTGGTGCCAATACCCGCGCCAGTATTTCCGCCGTTATGAGCGGCCTCGATAATGCGCGCGAAACGATTGACGATCAGGGTTTGATTACGGGCATCGCGCCAGGCGATACGTTCAGCGCCCGAATCGATCAGGGAATCGCAAAATTGCAGTCGAGCGATAAATTGGCGGGTCTGGCTGGATTGATCCAGGGCACGAGACAGGCTCTCAAGATTCAGGAGGCGAATCCTAATATCGATTACGATGCGGGGGCCGAGTTCACGCTCAAACTGACGCAGCCGCTGAACTGGCGTGGAACGGATCAGGGCCCGATGGCGAAGCTGGAGCCGTTCCCGAATGAAAGCGGGCTGTTCGATCTGGTCAACCGGCAGCCGTTTCGCACGATCGCGGAAAATCCGCCGCGGCCGTCGGACATTACGAACCTCATGTTCGTAGCCACGGAGGATGAACTGCGCGCGGCGTTTGAGAAAGCGGGATGGGCGATCCCGGCGCGGCTGAACACGAAATCGAAGCTCGAGACCGCGCGTGCTCTGATCGAGGCGCGGGGGTATAAGGAAGGCCCCATGTCGATTCTGCTTCTCGAAGGGAACGCGCCCGACGTTGCCTATCAAAAAGGGAACAACACGTTCGCGCAGCGCCATCATCTGCGGATTTTCCGGCGGCCCGGCACGTTCGACGGGAAGCCGATCTGGGTGTGCTCGTCGACGCACGACATCGGGATCGACTTTTCCGAGCGCGACCGCACGTTCATCCATAAAATCGATTCGCAGATCGATCACGAGCGGGCGAAGGTGGTCAACGACCTTCTGTTCACGGGAATGGTGCGGTCGATTGCGCTGGTGGCGCGGCCGGCGATTCCACAGAATGCAACTAATGCCACGGGCGACCGGCTCGAGACGGATGGAAGCATGGCTGTGCTGTTGCTCCAGTGAACCGACTCACAGGGTAAGCCTGTGCCACCCGGCAAGTTAGAATGAGGCGACATGTCCGAAGCCATTGATCGCTACGTGCACGAGAACGAGACCCGGTTCCTCGAAGAGTTGAAGGATCTGCTGCGGATTCCGAGTATCTCGACTTCGCCGGAACATAACGAAGCCACGCATCGCGCGGCCGATTTCGTTGTCGATCACCTTTGGGACGCCGGTCTCGAGAATGTGGAACTGATCGAAACCGAGCGCCACCCGCTTGTCTATGCGGACTGGCTGCACGCTCCCGGCAAGCCCACCGTTCTCTGTTACGGACATTACGATGTGCAGCCGCCCGATCCCCTGGAGCTTTGGGAATCGCCGCCATTCGAACCGACCGAGCGTAAAGGAAATCTGTACGCGCGCGGATCGGCGGACGACAAGGGCCAGATGTATTCGCATATCAAGGCGATCGAAGCCATCAAAGCGGTTTACGGCCGCCCGCCGGTGAACATCAAGGTCCTGATCGAGGGCGAAGAGGAGGTTGGAGGTTTATCGGTTGCGGAGTATGTGGCGAAGAACCCGGCGAAACTGAAGGCCGATGTCGCGCTGGTCTCGGATACCGAAATGTATGCGCCGGGTCTTCCGACGTTGAACATCGGGCTGCGCGGACTGGTTTACCTGGAGATTGAAGCGCGCGGGCCCATGCGCGATCTGCATTCGGGCCTGTATGGAGGGGCTGCACCGAACGCCGTCTTCGGTTTGATCGAACTGCTCGCGAAGGCCAAAGATGCGAATGGCCACATTCTGATTCCCGGTATCTACAATGACGTCGAACCGCCTTCGGCCGAAGAGAAGGAAAGCTGGAAGCATCTGCCGTTCGATGAAGATGAGTATCTAAAGAACGAGGTCGGCTCGACGGAACTTACGGGTGAACCGGGGTATTCGGTTTTTGAACGCACCTGGGCGCGGCCGACTTTCGAAGTTCACGGAATCGCGGGCGGTTTTACCGGCACCGGTGCGAAGACCGTGATTCCGGCGAAGGCTGTCGCGAAGGTCAGCATCCGGTTAGTCCCGCGGATGGACCCGGACAAGATTATTCGCGCCGTCGAGCAATTCGTTAAAGAGAACTCACCGCGCGGCATTCAATGCGAGGTCCGCGTGCTCAGCGCCGGCCCGGGGCTGATGGTGAACACGGACCACCATGCAATTCGCGTGGCCGCGAAGGCGTTCAGCGATATCTTCGGCAAGCCGACGGTTTTCACGCGATCGGGGGGTTCGATCCCCATTGTGGGAGACTTCGCAACCCATCTGGGGATTCCGACGATCCTGATGGGTTTCGGCCTTCCCGACGACGGCCTGCATTCGCCGAACGAAAAATACAATATTCGTAACTACTATGACGGCATCCGTACTCTGGCGCATTTCTTCGAAGAGTATGGACAGGCGTCGTGACTGCGAAGAACCGGCGGCAAAGACCGCCGGCGTTACCTAGCGTGATGTATCCGAAGTGTCGACATCGATCTTTCGTACACTCGATTGCATTTTCCGAGCCGCGCGTGTCAACAAGCGGTAACGATACTTCAGATACAGGAGACTAGCGTTGGCCGTGGTGATCGTTGTTCTGCAACCGGTTCCCGTCGTCTTCCACGCATTTGGGGGATTCTTCCAGCGGTTCGGTTGACGGTTTCACCACGCGCGGAGGCATCGTCCAGGGCGCGGCCAGCACTTTCGGATCGTCCACAGTAGCCTGGTAGATCAGATTCTCGTCGTCCCGCCACAATCGTTCGGTGACGTGCATCGCGTCGCTGTGAAAGTATCCGTTCTCGCCGAACCATGTTTCTTCGACGAAATTTGTTACGTCCACTACCAGCTTGTCGCCGTCCCAATGCGCGACGGAATCGCCGTAGAAGGTGGGGTTGGCGTCGGCCCGGTGAGCCCTGCCGTCCGACGGTATGATCCGGTAAGGATCTCCTGAAATATCTTCATAAAAGAAGATCAACTCGCGCGGCAGTTGAACGATCTTGCGGGGAGGACCGATACGCGGAATGCCTGGTTTCCCGCAGTAAAAAACCTGGTCCGTTTTGCTCTCGTTGTCGAACAGGTATTTCACCTTCGCCTGGAACTCGGGTTTGTAGGAAGGAGCGGATGTGAAGGGCAACTCTCCGCGGATGGGCGTCCTGGCCGTTACGGCGCCGCGATTGACTTTCTGAATGGATACCACCGATCCCTTGACTTCTTTCTTGATAGCGCCGGGCGGCAGATCGATCGCGTAAGACCAAATGCCGCTCAGATCGGGATGCCCATCAGCCGCACGGACCGGAATGGCCACCGCCGCGATCATTAAACAGAAGAAGAAGCTGTGTCTCATTTCTCATTCTCCGAAACCAGTTCCCATGAGGTTCCATCGGCCAGGGTGAGCTTCTGCATGTAGCCATACAGAGATCCATCCTTCGCGCGCACTGCGTCGACCGTTACGGTTTGGCCGATCGCTTTGGCGATTTCACTCCGGTTCACGCCGACTCTGCGAAACCACGATGGTGGATTGCTTTCCAGTTTCCAGGTTTGCACTTTGCCGTCATCGCCCTTGGACTCCAGAGCGAGCACAATATGGGGATTGATCCAATCGAGCTTCGTGAGCGTGCCGGAGACCGTAAACTTCTTCGACATGTCGAAAACGGCTGAGGGCGAGTGATGGGCCCACAGCGACGCCGCGGCAAAAAGGATTGCGAACACGCTGAAGGCGCGGGTAAACTTGTGTCTCAAAAAGCTCTCCTTTCGATTGTGCCGGAGTATATCACGAAATTCCAAGATACCTCTTTATTGGGTACGCTTAAGAAGAGATGCGAATCCTGGTGGTTGAGGACGAGCGGCGAATGGCCGAGCTGCTGAAGCGCGGTCTTACCGAGGAAGGACATCAGGTGGTGGTAGCGCGCGACGGCGCCACGGGATTCGAAACGGCGTGCGCCGCGCCATTCGACGTGATCGTGCTGGACATGATGCTACCCGGGATCGACGGCCTTGCTGTGGCGCGGCGGCTGCGGGATAGTCATAACCAAACGCCAATCCTGATGCTCACTGCAAAGGACGCCGCAGCCGATGTGATTCGCGGTCTCGATGCGGGGGCGGACGATTACCTCACCAAGCCGTTTTCGTTCGAAATTCTTCTGGCCCGGCTGCGCGCGGTCAGCAGGCGCGGCATCATCCCGCAGCCTGTGTGCCTCGAACTGGCGGATGTGAAACTGGATCCGGGGACACGCCGCGTCACGCGCGGAACGGAATCCCTGAATCTGACGCCGCGCGAATTCAGTTTGCTGGAACTGCTGCTGAGGAATTCCGGGAGGGTGGTGAGGCGCGAGACGATCCTTGAATCCGTCTGGGGCTTCGATTGCGACGTGAACGAGAACACCCTCGAAGCGTTCGTCCGGCTTCTGCGCCTGAAAGTGGATACGCGGGAACCGAAATTAATTCACACCGTGCGCGGCGTCGGCTATGCCATGCGGGAGCCTGCTTGATGTGGGGCGCGCAGACGTGAGAAAAGAGCGCTCGATTCGTTTTCGATTGACGGTCTGGTATGCCCTGATCTTATTTGCGGCGCTGGGCCTCTTCAGCGCACTGATCTGGCTTTCCCTGCGGCAGCGTTTGCTGAGCGAGGTGGATCGGGATCTCTCCGATCGCGCCGCCCGCTTTGAGGCTTACATGACGCGGGAGGCAGCCGAAGTTGCGCCGGAAAATCTCAAAGACGAGATGGAGGAATTCTGCCAGGCACTGCCGTCAGCGGATTATCTGGAGCTGCATGATTTGAGCAAATCAGGAGTGAGCGGGTTCGAGTTTCACTTTCCTGACCCGGCGCCCGCTGCGAGGCGAACAAGGACGATCCGCAGACAGTTCGCGGTGGGCCACGATTTGTTCCAGTTACAAATCAGTTCGTCTCTGCGGGATATCCATCACACGCTCGACCTGCTGCGGTGGCTATTGCTCAGTCTCGTTCCGGTCATCGTCGCCGTCGCCTGTGCCGGCGGCGCCTGGCTCAGCCGCCGCGCTTTGAAACCGGTCGACGAAATCACCACGGCGGCGCGCGAAATAGGGATCGACAACCTGTCTCTGCGCCTGCGCACTCCGCAAACGGGTGACGAACTGCAGCGCCTCACTGAAGCCTGGAACGTGATGCTGGGGCGTCTTGAGGGAGCCGTTACGACGCTCTCCCAATTTGCCGCCGATGCCTCGCACGAACTGCGGACGCCGCTGGCCGTCATCCGCACCAGCGCCGAACTTGCGCTGCGGCGGGCGCGCGAGCCGGAATCCTATCGCGAATCGCTACGCGACATCTCGGACGAGGCGGAACGAATGACGCAACTGGTGGAGGATCTGCTGTTTCTCGCGCGCGGCGACGCAAATTCTTCGGAGATGCCCAGAGCACGGCTCGATGTGAGCGACCTCGTACATGGCGTTGTGGCGGAATTGCGAGGTATCGCCGAAGTGCGCGAGATTCGAATCCGGCTGGCTTTTCCGGAGTCGGGCAGCAGCGTGCCGACGATTTCGGGGAACCGGCCTGCCCTGCGGCGTCTCTTTCTCGTGCTGCTCGACAATGCGCTCAAATATTCGCGGCCGGGATCGGACGTGATTGTATCGATATCAGCGGGCACATTCGATAAAAACGGCCAGGTCGCCGTTACGATCCAGGATTTTGGAATCGGGATCAGCCCGGCGGATCTGCCGCACATTTTCAAACGGTTCTATCAGGCCGACCGGGCAAGAACCGACGGAGGCTTCGGACTCGGGCTCTCTCTGGCCGAAAACATTGCGCACGCGCACGACGCGTCCATCGAAGTGAAAAGCGAAGAGGGAACCGGTTCTACTTTCAGGGTAGTTTTTCAGACCGCCGTCAGCGAATCTCGCGGAAGGCATTCAGCGCAAACTCGAGATCCTCAATTGAGTGCGCCGCGGTAGCGCAAAGCCTGAGACGGGCGGAGCCCAACGGAACTGCGGGGAACAGGATCGGGGTTACGGCAACGCCCATTTCACGCAGACGCCCGGCCATCAGCGCCGCCGTCCTCTCATCGTTGAGAATTACGGGAACGATGGGGGTTTCGGAACGGCCGGTATCGTAACCCAGCTCGCGCAACCCATCACGCAGAAAATCCGCATTATCCTTCAGCCGCGCGACAAGCTCGGGCTCGCGTTTCAAAATGGCAAGGCCCGCGCGCGCGGCTGCCACCGGCGACGGCGCCAAAGCACCAGAAAAAATGAACGGGGCGGCTGAATGCTGCAGGAAAATCGAAAGTTCCTTAGAGACCGCGATGAAACCTCCGTTGGAGGGAATCGATTTGCCGAGCGAGCCGCTCCAGATATCCACCTCGCTTGTCGCGATACCGAAGTGCTCATCGGTGCCGCGCCCGGTCCGGCCGAGAACGCCGGAGGCGTGCGAGTCGTCGATCATCAGGAAACAGCCGAACGCGCGCTTGATTTCGATGAGGTCCGGCAGCGGGCAGATATCACCATCCATGGAAAACACGCCGTCGGCGATGATGAGTGTCCGGTTGGCAGGCGCTCCGGTCGACAATTCATGGCGCAATGAATCCATGTCGCTATGGCGAAAGCGCTGCAGTGGCACGCCGGCAAGCCTGCAGGCATCGACCAGACTACGGTGGGAAAGCGCATCGAGAATGACGCGGTCCTGGGGAGTCAACAGGCTGGTGATGACCGCGAGGTTAGCCAGGTATCCCGAGCTGAATGTGACGGCTTCGGGCGTGCCTTTGAAAGCGGCGACGTCCCGCTCCAGGAGGTGATGCAAATCGGTGGTGCCGGTAAGCATGCGGGCGCCGCCCGTGCCAGTGCCGTATTTCCGGATCGCGTCGATGGCGGCTTCGTCGATACGGGGATCGCCGACCAGACCGAGATAGTCGTATGACGACAGCATCAATAGTTCGCGGCCTTCGGCTTTGACCCAGGGCCCGGTTCGGCCTTCCAACGGGAGTTGATAGGGGTAAACGCCGAACTCGCAAGCCTGCGCCATCATTTCAAAGATGCGGCGGGCGCGCCCGTCGATCAGATGGTCCTTCTGAAAGTTCCATTTCTTCCCGGATTCGAAGAAGCCGTTGAAAAGGTCACCCGACCCGGCCGAAAAAACTCGGGTAGAATTAAAACTGTTCGGCTTGTCTGCCATTCACAGCAGTATAACGCCGACGGTAACAATTTGTAATGTTATTCACTTCCCGAAATCGCCGGATCACCTGTCGCTTTCTTCTGAGGACCACGCCGCACAACGGACGACTGTGCAAATTCCTCTCCGGAGTTGGTGGCGCGGGCCTCGCGCCTGTGCGGCTTTTGAAGAACACGCGCAAAACGGGTCGCGTCCGCCCTACCGATGCGATAAGTTCGTCGACTTGGTGGTGGCGCAGGACAGCGCCCTTTGCGCTCCTCCTCTGTTCATTGCCTGCTTTCATGGTGGGAGCGCGTGCGATAACCGACGTGCCATCGCCGGTGGGACTGTGGCGAACGGTCGACGACAGAACAAACAAGCCCCGCGGAATCATCCGCATCTACGAAGAGAACGGGGCTTTCTTCGGCAGAATCGAGACCAGCTTCAATCCGGAAGAACTCACGGCGCGCTGCGAGAAGTGCACCGGGGACAGGAAGAACGCGCCTTTAATCGGGCTCGTCGTCCTGCGCGGTGTCACGAAGCACGGCTCGGAATATGGTGGCGGCGAAATTCTCGATCCGGAGACCGGGTGGATCTACCGGTGCCGGTTCACGCTCAGCAGCGAAGGGGAGAAACTTTTCGTGCGGGGCTATCTTGGCATCTCAATGCTCGGCCGCACGCAGACGTGGACCCGGGTGGAGACAGAGGCCAGGGCGGAAACGATTCAGCTACAAAAAGATAACGTCCGTTAACTGGTAACCGAAGCAGTTCCTGTCGCATCGTTAGCAGGGGAGAACCAGGAATGAAACCAAGTTTCTCAGCGCTCTTGCTCGTTACGATTTTCGGCGTCATGGCCGTTCCCATGCGGGCGCAAGCTCCGCCGCCTCCACCACCGCCGCCGGTTTACGATTCGCCGCAACTCGAGCAACTGGTGGCTTCGATCGCTCTGTATCCGGACCCGCTGCTGGCTCAGGTGCTGACGGCTTCCACGTTCTCAAGTGAGATCCCCGACGCGGATGGCTGGGCGCGTTCGCACAGCTACCTCACCGGCGATGCCCTGGCTCGGGCGATCAACGAAGACAATCTTCCCTGGGACCCGAGCGTGATCGCGCTGCTGCCGTTCCCCTCGGTCCTCGACCGCATGGCCGGAGATCTGGGTTGGACTGAAGAACTCGGTAACGCCGTGCTGGCCGATCGGGTGTCGGTGATGGATGCAATTCAGGACCAGCGCCAGCGTGCCTATGGTTACGGTTACCTGCGGTCGAACCAGCAATACAGAGTCGTGGCGAATCCGGGCGATATTGAAATCCTTCCCGTGAATCCTCTGGCCATTTACATTCCTTACTATGATCCGAACATTGTGTTCTTCCGGCCGCGGCCAGGATTTTTTATCGGAGGCGCGATTACGTTCGGTCCGGGAATTTTCGTCAATGCATTTATCCCATGGGGTTGGGGAGGCATCAGTTTCGGCTGGCGCGCGCACAGCATCATCGTCAACAATCGCCCCTGGGAACGGACCTGGGTAAACCGGGGCACTTATGTGCATCCTTATGCGGTACCCGCCCGTCCGCGGCTTGCCGTTCCCGCTCCGCGCACGGAACGGCATGAACTTCGGGAGTACCGGCCGGCGCCGCGCCCGGGAGAGCGTGAACGAGAGCGGCGACAGTAGCCACAAATAAAAAAGGCCCCGTTGCCGGGGCCTTGTGTTGCAGTTGATGTTTACACCCTGAAAACAGGATGCTGCCAGACTACTTCTTTTTCTTCGGAGCAGCCTTCTTTTTCGCAGCAGCTTTCTTGGTTGCGTTCTTCATCGATTGATTCTCCCTATTCGAATTTGCGATTTAAAAATCGCAGCGTGATTCATATATAGAATCAGTCCGCGCGAATGTCAAGAAAAAAATGCACTTGAGGTCGTCGAGCGATCGTTCGTGAGATCATCCGCGAGAGGTTGCGGCTGCGTATCCTTGTTGAAGAGCACGGTTGAAGAGCACGGGCAAAATTGAGGAGCCGTCACAAAACGAATCGCGCCCGCGCCCTTTGTCCACTTGTAAACGAATCGATGTGAGTGCATGCCAGTACGCTTCGCCGCGCTCGGATGCGCATTCGAAGAATTGGAAATCACGCGCGCAGAAGACAATCGCGGAAGCATGGCGCTATCTTTGTCGTGTACAACTTCGGCCTCTACAACTCCGTCAAGGACCTCTTCGCATGAGAATACCCGGCATACCGCTCGCGCGCGAGATGAGCAGGCAACGCGATGAGGCGCTTTCTCACAGAGGATCTCCCGGTCCGTGGCTGCCAATGGCGCGAATGGCGCTGAAACGTCTGCGTGAAGAACTCGCCCAGGGGGTAAGCGCATGACTTGCGACGAACTCCGTCCGGAGTACACGGCGTACGCGCGCGGCATCGCGGGCGGGCCCGAGAGCGCGGAGATTACCGAACACATCGAACGCGAGTGTGCGAACTGCGTACCCGGTGTGGCGAGCGCGTTGGCTGCGGTGAGGGCGATGCCCGGATCGGGCAAAGCGCTCGCGCGGGCGCCCAAACGTTCGCAGGTAAGTGTCTACCTGCCCTGGGCGATCATCGCGGCCCTCAGCGCGGTGCTGATCGCGGTCGGCATTTCCGGGCGGCGCCAGATCGGGGACACGGCAAAATTTGAAAGAGCTCTGGCGATCGTCAACGATCCGGCGGCAACGGATGTGACTTTCGGGGAAACGGAGAAGGCATCGAAGGGCCGCGTCTTCGTGAGCCCGGTCAAGGGCGTCGTGTTCATCGGGGCGAATTTGCCGCGAATCGACTCGGACAAGACGTTCGAATTGTGGGTGACGCCCGCCAAAGGAAATCCCGTGCCCGCCGGAGTTTTCCAGAGCCAGCCGGACGCGACCGCAGTTTTTGTCCGTCCTGGTCCCGTGGATGAGGCAGCGGCTATCACGGTGACCGTGGAGCCGGACGGCGGATCGCCGCAGCCCACGACTTCGCCGATCGTCATTGCTAAAGTTGCTAAAGTTGCCAGAGTCGCCAAAGCCGGCAAAATCTAAAAAGAACATAAACCTTCCGCGCCGGAAAGACGATGGCGTTACGCTGGTGTCGTGGAACAACTTGATATCAGGGAAAAAGGCGGCGTGCGCGGCGGCGTGCAGCAGACGTCCAACCGCCGCTTGTTCATGCAACTGCTCGCGTTCGGCGGCGCGGACGACACAGCGAATCTGTCCGAGGAGCTGGAAGGCGCCGGCCTCGAAGCCGTCTTGTATGAGGACGTCAACGACCCGCGGGGCATCGGCCTTCTGACGTGGAGCGACGAGCCGGATTTCTTCGTGGACAAACTCCGGCCTTTTCTGCGCCGCAGCGCTTTTCACGGTCTTACGTTCAAGCCTCATTACACGATGATGGGGCGCACCTATTCGATCGGTTATGAACCGAACCTCGAAGAGTGGCTGCTCGATCGCCCGCGCAAAGTGGTGACGGACTCCGAATGGAAGTGGCACGTCTGGTATCCGCTGCGGCGCAAGGGCGAATTTAATTCCATACCGCAGGACGAGCAGATGACGATCCTGCGCGAGCACGGCAAAATAGGCCACAGCTTCGGCGACGCGGGACTGGCGCACGACATTCGCCTGGCTTGCTTCGGCATGGACCAGCACGACAACGACTTCGTCATCGGACTGGTCGGGAAGGAACTATTCCCCCTCTCCGCCTGTATTCAGGCCATGCGGAAGACGCAGCAGACTTCGCAGCACATGCAGGAGATGGGGCCGTTCTTCATCGGCAAGGCCATCTGGCAGAAAATCGGTTCGTAGGCTAACCTTCACTGCGCTCTTCTTCACTTCAAGTTCGGGATACGCCGGCTGTTGAAGAACCGCTGGAGCATCGCCGTCGATTCCGCTCCGAGAACGCCCTCGACGACCTCAACCCGATGATTCAGGAGCGGAGAATCGGCGATTTGAAATTTGCTGCGCACGCCGCCGAAGCGCAGGTCCCGCGCGCCGAAGACGAGAGTGCGAATCCGCGCGGCGACCAGAGCGCCCGCACACATCGCGCAGGGTTCAAGGGTGCAGTAAAGCGTTACGTCCGTCAGCCGGTAGTCACCCGTCGCAAACGCGGCCTGGCGAATGGCCAGCATCTCGGCGTGCGCGGTGGGATCGAGCAGGCCGATGGGTGAATTGCGCGCCTCGCCGATGATCTCGGCGTCGCCCTCGCAATTGGCAACCACCACACAGCCGACGGGAACTTCGCCGGCCGCCTCCGCTTCGCGCGCAAGCTCGAGCGCGCGGCGCATCCATAGTTCATGATCGGCATCGTTCATGATCGGCGGGCAATAAACCAGCTTAGAATAAACGCTTATGGCAGAACTGGAAATCCATCACGAAGTGGAAGGCGCCGATCCGCTGGGAAAGAAAATCGGCGTGCTGGCATCGATTCTCGCCGTACTGCTCGGGATCGTCACGATCGTTTCGCACCGGGCCCACACCGATGCCGTTTTGTTCAAATCGGATGCCAACGACAAGTGGTCGTACTATCAGGCAAAGCGAATCAAATTTCATAGTCTGGAATTGGGCGTGGATTTGCTCAACGCCATGCCCGACCGGGGACCCGCGGCCAACCTCACTCTGGAGCGGTATGAAAAGGAAAAGAAGCGTTACACGCACGATTCCGACGTGGCGCAGGAGGATGCCACCAAAATGGATGAGAAAGCCAGCCACGTGGAAGACCAGGCGTTGCGCTTCGATTTCGGGGAAGGCTTGCTCGAGATCGGGCTCGTGCTGACCTCGCTCTATTTCATTGCGCGGTCGACCTTGTTCCCGATCGTGGGAGTTATCAGTGCAGTGATCGGAATCGGCATGGCAGTGTCGGGCTACCTGCTATAGCAACGCGACTTGAAGTCGCGTCTCCGGTCAGTAGGGAAGACGCCGGGCAGGACCGAGTAAACCGCCGTTCTTGTTTGCCGGGACGGGTCCGCCACCGTCGGAAAAATGACCGGGCGCGCCCGTGGAGGTGAAATTGACCTCGCTGGCCTCAAACGTCAGCGGCCGGTCGAGCACCATTTCAACCGTGCTGCCCTTCGCCAGCACCGCGTCCGGGCCGCGTGTCAGCAGCACCCCCGCCAGACCCGCTGCCGCCCCGGCCGCGCCGCCGATACCGGCGCCCAATCCCGCATGGCCCGCTGCCGCGCCGGCAATTGCCCCAATGGATGCCGCGCTGGCCGCCGCCTCGCCGACGGTACGGGCATCTCCGGCTTTGTTCGAATCGCCCTGGATCATGCCTTCCTTCTTATCCAGACGCTCATCGCCCCGCGCGTCAATCGAGCCCAGGCGCGACCGGAAATCGCGGGTCACGCCGTTGGGCAATGTAATCGAATCGAATCGCACATAGAGTTCACCGCGCCCTTTGATCCGGCCCGGCCGCTTCACTTCGGTTACGGTTCCCGTCACGTAACTGCCGGGCGGTATGACGATATGGCTGTCGATCACAATCGGGAACACGGTTTCCAGATAGATGCGATCGCCGGCCACGGAGTGCTTCGTACTGACGCTGTTGATCAGGCCGAGAGGGACGTGCGTGCCGGTCTGGACTGTATACCCGGCGGGAGCGTTTGCGGTCTGGGCGCTTTCGGGCTGGCCTGGCGCCGCGGTTTCGGCGAAAGCCCCAGCCTGCGCCAAAGCCCCATTCCGGGACAAAATCAGGATTGAGCTGAAAAGAAGCGCGGCGCGCACGCCGGAATAAGACGGCATAGGGTTCCTTCTTATAAGCGTAACTGATTGTTAAGCGTGGCCGGGAGCCAAAAGTTGCGCTCATTTGCGGAAATCAGTTGGCGTATAACTGGATCGCGGGCGGACTGACCTGTGTTCCAATAGCAACCTGTATATTCGGATCAGGCGGGAGGACATCCGGGAGCACGACATTGATCTGATACAGGCCGGCAAATCCCGGCGTTGCGCCCGCGTACTGGACGCTCCCTTCGGGAAGAGGGCTGCCATTAAGCAGAATCTGCAATTGAGAAGCATAAAGGATGGTTGCCGCGCTTTTTGGGATGGCGCCGGAAGAACTATCCGGCACTGTTCGCCCGAGACCTGCGGCGTATAGCACGATCGTTTCTCCCGCCTGCGCGGGTGCCGTAGCGGTGATCAGAATCCCATTGGCGTGCTGGGCTACGGCGAAATTGCCGTTCCACTGGAAGAACGCGGGTGACGTAGTCGCCAACACGATATTCACGGAAGGCAATCCGTTGGCGCCCATGGGTCCCGCGATCCCCTGACGCGCAACCAGAACCTCGGCCGAGGTCACGGTCAGTTCGTAGGGAATCAGGAAATTGATCTGGCCGGGCGATACGTACAACAGGTTGCACGCGATATTGTGCACGTAGACGGTGACGCCGTCGAGCGACGTCGGGAGCGTGCCGCCATTCAAATCGGCCACGGTGAGGATGTGCGTCGTCCATGACAGGTTCGTGCCGTAAATGGTCGCGATGGTGTTGGGGGCGAGGATCTCGGCGGTCTGCGTCGCTCCCTGCACGATGCCCGCAGCGGTAAAGTACGGCGGATTGAGCGGCAGCGATTGCGCGAGACCCAAGTTTGCTATAAGACAACTCGCGATCAGAAGACGGTTCGCGATCGAAAGAACGATTGAGATGACAGAATAATGGCGCTGGCGCATGACTCCCACGCCTCAACTTATCGGCCGTACCTCGCGGCTTTCTATATCTCCCGATTCGCCTGGGTGATACTCGCTGTCGAAAACGCCGTTGCAAGCGCTTTCTTCGTTATGGTCGTGAGCGGGATTTCGTTCAGATCCGGGACGCCGAACCAATTGCCAGGCGGAAAGCGCGACGGGGGCGTCCGCGCGATTTGTCCGCGATGCAACTCCATCCCAAAAAGCCTGATGCGAAAACGGTCGTTCACGATCCGGTGAGAAAATTCGCCGAGCAGCTTGCCGCGCAGGCCGGGGACGAGGTGTCTCTCGGGCAACTCCCAAAAATCCGCGAGGCGGCGTTCCGAAGAGGAACGCTTGACCAGAAAGATGCGGCGATCGCCTCCGGGCATGCCCGCCCGCACCAGTGCCAGATCCAGCGGTACATCGCGCGCCTTCTGTTTTCTGAGTTTGACGGGCAGTTCGCGCTCGGTCCCGGCGGTGCGCGCGGCGCAGAATTTTTCGACCGGGCAGGCACCGCAATCGGGTGTACGTGGCAGGCAGATCGTCGCGCCGAGCTCCATCATGGCCTGATTGAAATCGCCGGGCCGCTGGCGATCGAGAAGCGCAGTGGCTGTGTATGTGAAGTCGCGGCGCGCCGCAACGGATGTAATCTCCGACGCGTTGTTGGTCAGGCGGCTGATCACCCGGATGACATTCCCGTCCACCGCGGCGTGGGGCAAGTTCAGTGCGATGCTTGCGATCGCCGCCGCTGTGTAGGGACCGGCGCCGGGGAGCGAAAGCACCTCGGCGTAGGTTATAGGCAGGCGTTGGGCGGCTAACTGCTTCGCGGCCCGGTGCAAAGCGCGCGCCCTGCTGTAGTATCCGAGACCGCTCCACGCCGTCAGAACGGCATCTTCCAGCGCGCCGGCAAGCGATTCGACGGACGGAAATCGTTCGAGAAAACGGCGGTAGTAGGGGATGACCGCTTCCACCCGCGTCTGCTGCAGCATGACTTCGGAGATCCAGACGCCATAGAAGTCGTTCGACTCGCGCCAGGGAAGGTCGCGGCGGGAAGAATCGTACCAGCGAAGCAAGGCGCGGCGGAACCCCGTTCGATTCAGGCCGCCTGCCTGAGTCAATCTTGAATTACCTCGCCGGCTTGAAGCACCTCGCCTGGCAAGACCTGCACGAACTCGGCGATCACGCGGAATTCATCGGCTGTCAGATCGAACGCCGGGAATTCTTTATTGAGCGGCTCCAGCCTGATTGCGCCCTCCCGGTCGGCCGATTCCGCCAGAGGGCCTTGTCTTGCGTACCGCTTGACGGTGTATCGCGACGAGAAGTCGGTCTCGCCGGACTTCTCGATGAGTAACAGGCGGCCATTTCTCGATCCGGTCACCGGTGCGCGGAAAATGCAGGCGCTGCCGTCGGGAATCCGCGGTTCCATCGAGCGGCCCACCACGCAGGCGACGAACATCCCATCCGACAGCCGGAGGTTTTTCGGAGCACGCACCCACCGCTCCGCTTCGTGCTCCCCCTGTTGATTGTCCATGGACTCGCCGAACTTCGTCGCGGCCGCGCGCAAGCTGTAAACCGGCAAATGAGAGACGAAGGGCCGGAATACCGGATCCGCGATCTCGTAGAAAAGATTGTTGACCGTGGCGCGCGCGTCACCGGAATAAACAATGGTGCGGCGGTCGCCGATGCGAAAGAAATTCGAGAGGCTGTCTTCGAAGCTGTCCAGCAGGTGCGAGCCTCCCCTCTCGAGGCCTTTCTGCCGCAAGTCTTCGGGCAAAGCGCGCAAAATATCGGACTCCTGTTCGTCCAGTTCCTCTAAACAAGAAGGATCCCGCAGCCGAAACGTCAGCGCGTCTGTTTCTTCATCCACCAGCAGGATTCCGTAAGGCACCGGCTGGCCACCTGGCCGCGCGACCTCGAATGTCACCCAGGATGCACGCGGCTCCGCGCCGGGCGCAGGCTTTGCATCGCGCACGCGCTTTGCTCCGAAAGGAATGACAGTCGCGGGCATGAGGGTGGAGGGCTGTTGCTGCAACAATATTAGCCGCTTCGGCGGCGGAAAGAAATATCCCGGAATGGAATGAGGTGTGAGGAATGCCGAATGAGAATCGCGCCGGCCAATGCCGCGATCAAAATGCCGCTATCAATTGGGTGGCGCGAACGGATAATAGCCGTTCCGGTAGCGGAGCTGAGCCGTGGGCAGGTTCACGGTCACTTTTATGCGGCGAAATTGCCTCGCGTCGGAGCCCGGGCTGTCCTTGCGAAGATCAATGTCCGGCGTATACCGGATCACGTACTGCGTGGTGATGTCGCCGGAAAGGCTTGCCACGGAGCGGAATATGGCGCTCGACAGTTCAGCGGTGTACCCGCCCGTACCGACCTGAATGGCGTAATTGCCCTCGTCCGAAGGCCGGGAAAGGTATCCCGAAATATCCTTATACGCGTTGTTCAGCGGCGTCTCCACCTTTCCGCCGGTCTCCGCGGTCAACTGCGTGAGGTTTTCCTCTCCTTCATTGCGAAAGCCGAAGGCCGCGGTACTGATCGCATAAATCGTCACCAGATTGCGCTGCGCGATTTCAACGACTTCCTTCAGCGACTTTTTGCTGGCTGTATCATGGCCGTCCCCGATCACGACGATGACCCGCCGCGGTTCATACGGTTCGCCCATCACTGTTTTGCGGTTCGTACAGGCCATATAGATCGCGTCATAAAGGGCAGCGCCGCCGGCGGGCTTGATGCGGCGCATCTTTTCCACCATTTTCTCCGAATCGCTGCTGGTATCCGCCACCAGTTCAGGTTCGTTGCCGTAAGTAATGAGGTAGCCGCTGTATTTCCTGTCCCCGGGCAGGAGGTTTAACATCAATTCCGTGGCCGCTTCCTTGTACTTATCCCAGTGGACCTTCATGCCGTTGCTGGTGTCGATCAGGAACCCCATTACGATGGGCTGCGACTGCTCATGGCTGAAGAAGTCGATCTTCTGCTCTTTATTCTCGTCGAAAATTCTGAAATCGTTCTTCGTCAGGTTCGAAACGAAACGCCCCTGGTCGTCGGTTACGGTGACGGGTACGATAACTTCGTTGACAGAGACCTGGATGGGCGCTTGCGCGTTGGCAGAGGGGCGGAGCGAGAGGGAGACCGCTAGTACAAGGGCGAGCGAAAAGGCCGGCTTGGGGCGAAGCATGATTACTCCGTGGAGATGACTCCGTTAATATCCCATTCTACTCGCCGCGGAGGACCTGTGGGAGTGGATCGGCCGGGCAGGATCGAATGCTCGCCGGTTTCGATGTAGTATCCTGTGGTTTCGGACCTTTAACATCAACTATCTCGAGGTACGCCTTTAATGTCTTCTCAATGGAAATCGCCGGCGGTGGCCGGTCTCGCTGCAAGCTTTGGTCTGCTTCTGCTTTCGTTGCCGGTATTTGCGCAAACGACGAGCATCGAAGGCATAGTAAAAGACCCCGATGGTAAGCCGCTCCAGGGCGCCATTGTCAAGATCGATCGCACCGACGTCAAGGGCAGTTATCCGGTGAAGACCGACAAGAAAGGCCATTATGGCCACTATGGCCTTCCACTGGGGGTTTTCGATGTCAGCGTCGTAGTAGACGGTCAGGTGAAGGACCTGGAGCGTGGTGTTCGTCCTACTCTTTCCATGCCCGCTACTGTGAACTTCGAACTCAAAGCCACCCAGGCGGCCGCTCCCGGCGCCCCCGCGCCCCCGGCGGATAAGGGCATGTCGAAGGAGCAGAAGGAACAATACGAACAAGCCAGCAAAGTTCGCGAAGCTCAGATTGCCAAGAACAAAGAATTGAACGACTCTTTCCAGGCCGGCAGGCAAGCGCTGGAAGCTAAAATGTACGACCAGGCGATCGAAAATTTCCTCAAAGCCTCGACCGTCGATGACAAACAGGTGGCTGTGTGGAGCAATCTGGCCGACGCCTACGTGGGAGCGGCGGGGCAGAAGCCGGCCGAAGCAGCGGCGCTCTATGACAAGGCCTTTGACGCCTTCCGGAAAGCGATCGAACTCCAGCCTGCCGACGCCGCCTATTACAACAACTTCGCGCTCGCTCTCGCCAAGGACAAGAAGTTCGACGATGCGAAGGCCAATCTCGACAAGGCCGTGCAACTCGATCCGCCCGGCGCGGGCAAGTATTACTACAATATGGGCGCGCTGCTCGTAAACAGTTCGCAGAACGACGCGGCCTGCGACGCATTCAAGAAGGCCACCGAGGGCGATCCGAAATATGCCGATGCCCAGTATCAATACGGGGTGTGCCTGGCGGCCAAGGCGACTGCCGATTCCTCCGGAAAGATCGTCGCGGCTCCGGGGACCATCGAGGCTCTGCAGAACTATTTGAATCTGAGTCCGGATGGCTCGTTCGCGGGCGCCGCGAAGGAACTGATCTCGCAGCTCGGTGGCACTGTGAACACAAAGTTCAGTAACCCCAACGCACCGGCGACCAACAAGAAGAAGTAAGCCGCCCGCACGGCAGCGCGCGATAAAAGACGGCGCGGTAAAAGAGGCGCAGGGCGCCTCGAGGTTCATGTTCGCTTTCATCGAAAGACTGATCCTGTTCATGATCGTGATTTCCGCGATCCGGTCGGCGATCCGTTTTGTGCAGGGGATGGGAAGCCGGTTGGGCACCCAGCCGCGCCCGCGAGCGAACTATTCGGCGGGAGCCCCGTCCGCGACCATGCTGCAACAGGATCCCGTGTGCGGGACTTACGTCGCGATCGATTCTTCGCTGAAGAGGATCATGGACGGAAAAGTGGTGCACTTCTGCTCGGCCGAGTGCCGGGATAAGTATCGCGCCTGAAATACGGATGTTCGCTTGATTGACGGTGTTAGACTGACTCAGTCGGTGGATTCGTCGCCCGCCGCTTTGCTTATCCGGCGTAAACCCGCTCTTGCGTAACCTGCCAATCGATCACCTGTTTTCGGACCTGACTCGCCACCCGGCGTTTCAGTCCCTTGCCGCCCGAATTGCCAGCGCGGAATCCGGTATTGGCTCTTTGCGCCTTTCCGGGCTCACGCTGACAGCCAAAGCAGTCTACGCCGTTCTGCTGCATCATGCGACCGGACGTCCGCAACTGATTGTGGTGGATGGCAACAAGCAGGCGGAGGCGCTCTACCCGCTGCTCCAGACCTTCGCCGGGCTGGTTTCTTCCGGTGACGGGGGATCTGCAAGCGTCCCTTTGCTGCTGCCTGCCCTCGACGTGCTGCCCGGCCAGAACATGTCGCCGCATGCCGAGATTCTCTCGATGCGGGCAACAGCGCTCTCGCAACTCGCAAACGGCAGCACGGGGATTACCCTCGCGCCGATCGCGGCCGCGCTCTCGCGCACCGAAGCCCCTCATTACTACCGCCAGTTGACGCAAACGCTCCGGGTGCATGACGAAGTGCCGCTCGACGATCTCGCGGCGCATCTCGAAAGCGTGGGCTACGAACGGCGCGATCCCGTGGAAATGGTCGGCGAATACTCCATCCGCGGAGGCATTCTCGACGTATTTTCGCCGGAGCAAACGCAGCCCGTGCGCATCGAGTTTTTCGGCGACGAAATCGAATCCATCAGAAGATTCGATCCCGAGTCGCAGCGTTCGATTCACAAGTTGAACGAGTGCGTACTTCAGCCCCTCACGGAGTTTCAGAAATCGCGCCCGCTGCTCGCCGAGCTCGCAAACCATCTGCGCGAGGCGGGCTTACGCGGCCGCGACCTGCCTGCGAACGGCGATGCGTTCTCAGGGTGGGAATTGTTGTTGACTGCCGTACGCCCGCGCAAGTCTTCTCTGCTCGAGTTCTTCGACAAGCCGTTGATCCTGATCGACGAGCCGGAAGCGACAAAATCCGCTGCAGACCGTCTGTGGACGAGGCTGCGGGAAACAGGCGATGCGACCAGGGTCGATCCCGCATCGGCGATGCTCGACTGGGATGAGTTCCTGGGTCTGACGGCCGATCGCAGCGTGCTTGAGATGCGGCAACTCGACATTGGTGAAATTGGCCAGGTCTCCTCGCAGACGGAGGGGGACACCTTTCACATTTCCACCCGGCCCTCGATGGCGTTCCATGGCAATCTGCAGGTGGCCATCCGCGAGGCGAAAACGTTGCTGGAGTCCGGCAACCGCCTGGCGTTCTTCGCGCCCACGTCGGGCGAAGTGGAACGCCTTGCCGATGTCTTCGGCGAATACGCGGTTCCTTATCAGATCGACCTGCGCGGGGAGAGGGTTCCCGAGTATCTGCAGCAGCGCTCGCAGTCGCTGAACGCGGGAGTGGCGTTGATCCGCGGCGATGTCGCCCGCGGGACCGTGTTCGGCGGTTCAGGAGATGACGCCGGGCGCCTCGCCCTCTTCGGCGCTGAAGACCTCTTCGAATCGCCCGATACCGTCGCCAAGCCCGGAAAATCTCACCTCGGAACGTTTTCGGCCGATCAGTTCGATTTGAAGGCCGGCGACTATGTGGTCCATGTGGAGCATGGAATCGGTCAGTTCCTTGGCATTCGGGAAATCCCGCAGGGCGATACCAAAGGCGATTACATGCTGATCGAGTACGCCGGCGGCAACAAACTCTACGTGCCGCTTTCGCGCATGGATCTCGTCCAGCGATTCAGGGGCGAAGGTGAAGCCAAACCGGTTCTCGACAAGATGGGCGGGGCTACGTGGAACCGCACCCGGACACGCATCAAAACCAGAATGCGCGACATGGCGGAGGAGCTTCTCAAGCTCTACGCCGCGCGCAGACTGGCGCCGGGGTTCTCGTTTTCGGCCGACAGCAACTGGCAGCGCGAATTCGAAGACGCCTTCGAGTTCAGCGAAACGCGCGATCAGAAAACGGCGATCGCCGATATCAAGCGCGATATGGAGAGTCCGCAGCCGATGGACCGGCTGCTCTGCGGTGACGTCGGTTATGGCAAGACGGAAGTCGTGATGCGCGCCGCGTTTAAAGCCATGGGCGATGGCAAGCAGGTCGCCGTGCTCGCACCCACCACCGTGTTGTGCTTTCAGCATACCCAGACCTTCAAGAAACGGTTTCAGCCATTTCCGGTGCGGATCGAAATGCTCAGCCGCTTCCGCAGCGCCAAAGAAATCAAGGCCGTCCTGGACGACATTGCCGAGGGCAAAGTCGACCTCGTGGTGGGCACGCACCGGCTATTTTCCAAGGACGTTCATTGGAAAGATCTCGGGCTGGTCATTATCGATGAAGAGCAGCGCTTCGGCGTGAAGCACAAAGAGCGGCTGAAGGAAATCTGCAAAGGGATCGACGCCATCGCCATGAGCGCGACGCCCATCCCGCGCACGCTGCACATGTCACTGCTCGGGTTGCGCGACCTGTCCGTGATCGAGACGCCGCCCAAAGACCGTCTCGCGATTCAAACCGTCGTCGCGCCGTTTTCTCCGGATGTGATCAAATCCGCGATCGAACTGGAACTGGCGCGCGGCGGGCAGATTTATTTCGTGCACAATCGAATCGATTCGATCTGGCAGCGGGCCGCCATGATCCAGGAAATGTTTCCCGAGGCGCGCATCGGCGTGGGACATGGCCAGATGCCGGAGGCCGCGCTCGAAAAGGTGATGCTGCAGTTCATGCGTCACGAGTTCGACGTATTTGTTTCGACCACCATCGTCGAGAACGGGCTCGACATCCCCCTGGCCAACACAATCGTCATCGAGAATGCCGAACGATACGGTTTGTCCGAGCTGTACCAGCTGCGCGGGCGCGTGGGCCGGTCGAATCGGAGAGCGTATTGCTACTTGTTTGTCGAACCGGATTCGGAACTGACGGAAGTCGCGCGCAAAAGGCTGGCAGCGTTAAAGGAGTTCAGCGATCTGGGCGCCGGATTCAAAATCGCGGCGCTGGATCTGGAACTGCGCGGCGCGGGCAATCTGCTGGGCGGCGAACAGCACGGTCACATCAACGCGATCGGGTTCGATATGTACGTGCGGATGCTCGAGGACACGGTCCGTGAGCTGCGGGGCGAGGAAGTGGCGCCGGAGATCCATTCGTCGCTCAATCTCGGCCTCGATCTGCGAATCCCGTCGTCGTATATCGCGGATGAGAACCAGCGGCTGCGCGCTTATAAGCGGATCGCGCAGGCGGTCGATCTCGCCGAGCGGGAGAAAGTGGAGCAGGAACTCGCCGACCGCTACGGGCCGGTACCCGATGAGGTGCGGCACCTTTTGACCTACTCCGGTATCAAGACGGCTGCGGAAAAGATCGGCATCGAAGCCATCGATCGGCGTCACTCCGTGCTCAATGTGAAGTTTCACGAAGAGACGCGGGTGGAGGGAGAAAAGTTAATGGCTCTGGTAAGCGGGACGCCGGGAGCGCAATTTACGCCCGCGGGTGTTTTGCGATTGCCGGTAGACGGAACCGGAACTCCGGCGGCCATCCTCGAGTTGATTGAAAAAAAGCTGATCTTGCCTTTGACTTGATCGAAGAGATTCCCGGAGTTTCCCCAGGACTGGCGGAGAGGGTGAAGCGGGAAGCCGCGCCGGGAGTAGCCGGGGCGATTCAGACGCCTGTCAGAGGAAAATGCGGAGCTAACGGCGGATGGCTTTCCGGGCGCGGCCGAGCTAAGTTTCGTTTTTCCGCCTGCAATCCCTTTTTTCAATTCCCGCGCTGTACAGCTGGAAGAGTACTCGGCGTGTGTAGAAACTCAGTGGGGAATTCGGCTGGCGCAGGAAAGTAAAAATATGATAAATACCAAGGACTTTCGCGAAAATCTTTCGGCTTAACCAGGCCTTCCTTGCGTTTTTTCGCACACAATTTATGTCATTAAACGCAGGAAATATGGTTCTCCAGACGTTTAAAAGTGTATTATTGTGGTGCTTCATGTGCTTTAATCAATGTGAGCCGGGAAGTTTGATTGGCAGTTCCAAATCACGAGTCCCGATTACAGCGTGCCGCTGACTGGCTCCGCTTGGCCCAGGTTTAAAGAGGACATGTTCTCCTGGGGATTTGATAACTCCATGATTTAGGGAAGAAGTATTCGGCAGAGTTCGGCAAAAAACGCACGGCCCGACAAGGCAGGGGAGTGGGAAATTGATCGGCGATGAGTGAACCGATCGCATTGATCTCGACGAGGAGAGCAGAAATGCCGGATCATGGCGAGAAGCGCGTACGTAAGGTGGCGAGGGCACACGTTGTGCCTGTGAAGCCTACGGTGGCGCGACGCAGGCGTAAGCCCGGCCCTGCGAGTTCGCGAAACTTCGAGACTTTGCTCAGTAAAATGGAAGTGGGTGATGCCCAGCGATTCAGGCGGTTGCTCAAGGAAAATGCGGATCTAAGACGGATCATCCGCAAGCTGACTTCTGCTTATCCGGTTGACTCAGCAAGCCCCAATACATAGTGTGGATGGGTGCCGAGGCCGTCGTTTCCCAAAACACTGCGGCAGTTTCAAAGCGACTTCGCCACCGAGGAAGCCTGCCAGC
>Ga0187876_1001153_pt1 | contig 23456 bp, 17 predicted proteins | sample June2016WEW_17_4_FD_133000 | JGI IMG/M metagenome (GOLD analysis project Ga0187876, IMG submission 133000) | Peatland microbial communities from SPRUCE experiment site at the Marcell Experimental Forest, Minnesota, USA - June2016WEW_17_40 | ecosystem: Environmental > Terrestrial > Soil >...
GGGTGGTCTGCATCACCGCTACACAGTCGCGGCCTAACAATTTCCAGCTCCGAACTAAACTCCTTCCCTGTCAGGATCTGAGATAGATTCACGCCCGGATCCTGGCAGTCGAGCCTCTCCCGCTCGCTTCTGGGGACGCGCAGAGCGGTCGAAGACCACGCCATGCAAAGCGCTGCCTTCCAAGGAGGCGCCTCCTGCATCAAAGACTCGGCGGCGTTTAGTTTTGATGAACCACAGGCATCGATCCAGGTATTCAACTAAAGAAAAAGCGCGCCATTACTGGCGCGCTTAAGTGTTGGTCGGGTAACCAAGAGGCTGGCTGCCGTTAACGGGTTGCTGCCGCTTCGAGGTCGCGGGCAATGGGCGTCGTGGAGTCTTGAGCGTCCACCACCGCGATCGTGGTCATGTTCACGATTTCTTCCACTTCAACGCCCGGCTGTAGCAGGTGAACCGGCTTTGCCATGCCCATGAGGATTGGCCCAACCGCCTGGGCTCCGCCCACACTCATCAGCAGTTTGCAGGCGATGTTGCACGCTTCCAGGTCGGGGAAGATCAGGACATTGGCGCCGCCCTGCAGCGGCGAGAACGGGAAGGCGGCTTCCAGTTTCTTGGCACTGACCGCGATATCAGCTTGCAATTCGCCATCGATGATGAGCGTCGGATCGGCATAGCGGGCCAATTCTGCGGCTCGGCGCATTTTGTCGCACAGCGGATGCTTGGTGCTGCCGAAACTGGAGAAGGACAACATGGCCACGCGTGGCTCCGTATCGAAGCGCCGTGCCTCCTGGGCTGCGCAGAGAGCGATCTCGGCCAGGTCCTCGGGGGTGGGCTCGATGTTAACGGTGGCATCGGCCAGGAAGTACAGATCGCCCTTGCGGGTGATGATGAGAAATACGCCCGATACTTTGTGGATCCCTTCACGCACCCCAATCACCTGGAGCGCCGGCCGAATCGTATCGGGATAGTTCTGGGTCACGCCCGAGACGAGAGCGTCGGCGCCACCCATGCGGACCATCATCGAGCCAAAAATGTTGTGATCGTTCATCAGCTTATCTGCGGAGCCCAGTGAGACACCGCGACGCTGCCGCAGGCGATACAGCTCACGGACGTATTCCTGCCGCCGCGGAGCCGTCGCCGGTTCCATGATCGTGATCCCGTCGAGCGGCAGCCCCAACTCCGCCGCCGTGCGCCGGATCTCATCGGCGTGACCCAGCAGAATCGGAACGGCAATGTTCTCCTCGATCAGGACGTGGCAGGCGCGCAGGATCTTCTGGTGCGAGCCCTCTGGGAAAACGACGCGCTTCGGATTCGCCTGTGCCTTGTGAATCATAAAGCGCATCACCTCGTGCGCCTTGCCCAAGCGCTTCTCGAGTTGCTCGCGGTATTCAGCCATATCCACTGGGGTTTGCGCCACGCCGGTGTCCATTGCGGCCTTCGCAACCGCTGATGCCTCCCAAACCAGTACGCGCGGATCAAACGGCTTAGGAATGATGTAGTCCACGCCAAACTTCAGAGTTTCCACGCCATAGGCGCGACATACCGAGTCGGGAACATCTTCTTTCGCGAGCGCAGCGAGCGCGTGCGTCGCCGCCAGCTTCATTTCTCCATTGATAGTGGTGGCATGCACATCCAGAGCGCCACGGAAAATGAAGGGGAATCCCAGGACGTTATTGACCTGGTTGGGATAATCGGAGCGCCCGGTCGCCATGATGATGTCGTCACGGACCGCACGGGCTTCCTCGTACGTGATCTCCGGATCGGGATTTGCCATGGCGAACACCACCGGGCGCGGGGCCAGGGAGGCGATCATCTCCGGCGTGAATGCGCCCTTAACGGAAAGTCCGAGCAGCACATCGGCACCTTGGGCGGCCTCGGCAAGAGTCCGCATCGGCGTGTCTTTCGCAAAGCACTCCTTGTAGGGATTCATTCCCTCCTTGCGGCCTTTGTAGATGACGCCTTTGGTGTCAGCCAGGGTAATGTTCTCGCGCTTCACGCCCATGCACACATAGTGCTCAGCGCAGGCGATGCCGGCAGCGCCAGCGCCATTAACAACTACTTTGATCTGGTCCATGCGCTTGCCCGTCAGTTCCACCGCGTTCGCCAGCGCCGCGCCGGAGATGATGGCCGTCCCGTGCTGGTCGTCGTGGAAGACGGGGATCTTCATCGTCTTCTTGAGGGTTTCTTCGATGTAGAAGCACTCCGGCGCTTTGATGTCTTCCAGGTTGATGCCGCCGAAGGTGGGCTCAAGCAACTGGCAGGTCTTGATAATCTCGTCGGGATTATGGGTGTTCAGTTCGATGTCGAACACGTCGATGTCGGCAAACCTCTTGAACAGGACACCTTTGCCTTCCATCACCGGCTTGCCGGCCAGGGCGCCGATGTCGCCCAGTCCCAATACGGCGGTCCCGTTGGTTACCACCGCTACCAGATTGCCTTTGGCGGTGTACTTGAATGCATCTTGCGGGTTCTTCTCGATCTCCAGGCAGGGATCGGCGACGCCCGGTGTGTAGGCGAGACTGAGATCGCGTTGTGTAAGACAAGGCTTGGTGGAAACGACCTCTATTTTCCCCGGCCGTGACCCATAGTGGTAGTCGAGAGCATCCTGCTTAGTAATTGCCATGGGGGCCTCCGAATCGATGAACGTAATTTGCGTGTATGGGGAGAAAGCGCGGACGCAACTTGGGCTGCTTCACAATGCAGCGGCGGGCAGTAAACTCAGTTGGCAACTACGATGCCGCCTTCCACATGAACACGCACTAACTCTTAGGCAGCGATTATGACCGGCTCCAATTTCAGCATGTGCTCATTTCCGCGCCAAGACTAGTGCGCAGGTCACAACCGGTTGTGAGCGAAGACGCGAAAGGCCATGGCCAGGGAACAGGGCACAGGGACTAGCAGGTAGGAATTGGCTAATGACGATGAGCTTTTGCGCGCGTCCGACTATCCCGCCAAGACCAACCACTAACGATACCTGTCCCTCCAGCTCTCCCGTCTTTCAAGTCCGTACGGGCGAGGGGGTTTGGGCCGAGCGTGCCATTTTGGGAATCAGCGAAACATAGATATATGAATTTAACTTACTTAACATTCAACTTCTCTTTATAATTGAGTCAACATAAGCTAATCGCCCATTCTTTATTCGAGGAGGATGTCCTATGACTCGAGGCGGGAGAACGGGCCCCATTCAACAGTTCGTGGGAAGTGCCCATCTCTTTTCCTCCGCGTTGACCGAAATTCTTCAAAATCGTTTGCTGCGGGAAGCAGGCGCGACGAATCTGAGCTTTTCGCAGTTGAAGCTCTTGCAACTACTGGCAATTGCCAAAACCCAGACCATAGGTGAATTGGCTGCATTTCTCGGGGTGAGCAACGCCGCGGCAAGCAAGACAGTGGAGAAACTGGTTCAGAGCGGTTGGGTGTCTCGTACTACAGCGGAAAGCGACAGACGAGCAGCGCACGTTGCCCTGACACGTCGGGCCCATCATTTGCTTGCGGTCTATGAGCGGAAGCGTCAGCAAAAACTGGCAAAGGTGTTCGACAAGGCATCTTTGGGGGAGTTGCGGAGGATGGCCACGCTCATGGACCAGATTACGGTCGAGATGGTGAATCACAGCGCGAAGCCCGAGGACATCTGTCTGCACTGCGGAATTTATTTTCGAGACAAGTGCCTGGTTCGTAATTTAGGTGGACACAGTTGCCTGTACCGGCGGCGGGCAAAAATCACGAGCGAGCGGGGGGCGCGGCGGAATGAAAATTGTGCCATGAAGTTGACACTCAAGTAGTTGGTGTACAGCGTACGGAACCGGTCAGGCGTCCGGTTCGGAAAGTGCTCCGATGTCAGCCTTGGCTGGTCGGTTGCATTTGGATGGTTGGCGCTGGGTATTCCTGGTGATGATTTCCGGGGGGGCCGTTGCGAGCTTTTTGGCAGCGGGACACGGGCTGGGAGCCACAACGCGGCTCAGCGATGCAATTCCTTGGGGTCTCTGCCTTGGGTTGAATGTCTTCTGCGGCATCGCCTTGGCGGCAGGCGCGCTGACATGGGCAATCGTTGCGTTTGTTGTGGGTGGCGGCGACTGGCGAATCGTCGGGCGGGCGAGCCTCTTGACCGGGTCAATCGGTTACGTTGTCGCGATGCTGGGGACCATCGCCAATGAAGCCCCCAACAACCACTTGCTTTCAACGCTGATCCGCGGATGGACACCGCGGTCGATTCTATCGGGAGCAGCTTGGACCTGTTTGCTGCTGGCCGCCCTGTTGTTCATTGAGTTCCTGCCTGATCACTCTTTCCGGCTAATCCGTAAGTGGTGGTTTGTGAAATTCCAGCGACTGGAACTGCCACTGCTGTTCCTGGTCACAATTTTGGCGGTGCTTCATCAATTCGGCTTGAACCGCCTGATCGTGCTTGCTGGAACACGGTTCTCTCCCCTGTGGTCGGGTCCCAGTTTGTCCCTGATGTTCTACACGTCTTCGGTGCTGGGGGCGCTCGCGGTACTCCTTTTCGCTTCCTGGAGGAGTTGGGTTGCTTTCGGTAGAACGCTTCTTTTGTCGGTGCTGCCGGTAATCGCGCGCGCCCTTACAGCCGCGGTATTCGTTTATCTCCTCGTAAGACTGATGGACTTACTGGAACGTGGGCTGTTCTCATCCCGGTTCACCATGACGCGCGAAGGCCTGCTGCTCCTGCTGGAGATTGTCGTCCTCCTCATCGGGATGATGTGGATCAAGGGCAATGAGCATAAACCGCGCGAACTGTTTGTTGGTTCCGCCCTGATCATCGCGGGGGTAATGGCAAATCGCCTCAATACTGCGATTACCGCGCTCGAAGCCGGGACAGGCCAGAATTACTTGCCGCGTTGGGGCGAATTCCTGATCGCCTACAGCTTGGTGGCAGTGGGCGTGGGGGCTTTCGCTTTGGCAGTGAAGCATCTGTCCGTCTTGTCAGAAGTCGATGCGGGAACACAAGCCAGTTTTTCTTTTGGGTAGGTGCACCGATGGGTACTGCAAGCCACAATATTGCTACGCAATCAAAAACGCTGCCGTGCGAGATGACCTTGGAGAACCTTACCGAGTTTCCCGAGGGCAGGCGCGTCTTGACCTGTATTCAGTGCGGGACTTGCGCCGGCACGTGCCCCTACGGGGAACTGATGCAGTACCCGCCGCGGCGCATTATCGGCATGTTGCGCGCTGGGGAGTTGGAGAAAGTCTTTACCAGCGACAGTCTGCTGGAATGTGTTGCCTGCTATGCGTGCACGGCGAAGTGTCCTCGCGGGATCGATCTCACGGGCGTGCTTTTGCCGTTAATTAAGGAGCAAGTACTCTTGCATCTGCCGGTGATGCCAGCAGAGTTACAGAAGGCGTTGGAAAACAAGCTCCGCTATGGGAACCCCATGGGAGAATCGCCGCGAAAGCGCGCCGCCTGGGTGAAAACCGCCGGCGTGCCTGTTCGTATCCTGTCCGAAGATCCCCGCCCGGCAGAAGTCCTCTGGTACGTTGAGTGCTATACCTCCTACCATCCACGGGGACAGGACAACGCGCGCGCCACCGCGCGGCTGCTGCACGCTCTGGGGATTGATTTCGCAATCCTGGGCAACGAGGAGAAATGCGCCGGTGAATGCGGCCGTCTGTCTTGGGAACGCGGACTGTACAACACCCTCATGGAATACAACATGTTGGTGTTCGCGAAATACCAGTTCAAGATGATCGTCACTTCCTGCCCACACGCTTACGACGCGTTCCGCTATCGCTATCCGATCGTGGGCTTCAAGTACAACATCAGTCCGGTGCCGCCGTTTCTCGCGCAATATCTTCCGCAACTCAAAGTCCTTCTAAAGCGCAAGCTGGGCTACACGATCACCTATCACGACTCCTGCTGCCTGGGCCGTCACAACAATTTGTATGAGGAGCCTCGCGCCCTCCTGCAAGCCATCCCGGGCGTCAAGTTGGTTGAGATGGTCCACAACCGCGTAAACACCATTTGCTGCGGTGGCGGCGGAGGAGGCATGTGGCTGGACACTTATTACAAGACCAAAGGTATCGAGCGGCTCTCCGAACGGCGGGTTAAGGAAGCCATTGCCACCGGAGCGGATGTTCTGGCGGTCGCATGTCCCTATGAAGTTTCGCGATTTGAAGATGCTCTCAAGGTCCTGGGATACGAAAAGAAAATGGTCGTCCGTGACATCACCGAATTGCTGGCCGAAGCCATAGAGGTATAAACCATGAAGATCATTGTGGTACTCAAAATGGTTCCCGACGTAGTCGAAGAACTGGAAGTCGCCGCCGATGGCAAAACCCTTGATAGCGAGTTTCTGCGCCTGATAGCGAACGAACTCGACGCTCAGGCGCTGGAAGAGGCACTGCTTCTGAAGGAGAAATACACCGGGACCGTGACCGTCGTGTCCTTGGACGCTCCCGAGGTGGACGATGCGCTGTTCACGGCCCTGGCCAAGGGCGCCGATCAGGCATTCAAAATCGCTGATGGCAGTGGAGCGCTCAGCACTCGTGCCGGAACATACCGCCTGGCACAGGTGCTCTCCACAATTCAAGGCTTGTTGCCTGCCGACCTCATCCTCACGGGGGCGCAGGCGAACGACGATCTGGACGGACTCACCGCTCCCTTGATCTCGCACCTGTTGCGATTGCCGCAACTCGGGATCGTCACAAAGGTGAGCGTGGACACTGCCGCCGGAGTCGCAACCGTATTGCGAGAGTTCCCAGGCGGAGTCCGCGGCGAGTACGAAATCAAGCTGCCCGCAGTGCTGGGAATACAGGCGGCAGAAAAGCCGCCGCGCTATGTGCCTGTGGCCAAAGTGCTAGCGGCCATGAAATCCCAGGCTATCCAATCGGTACCTGCTCCCCCCGTCGCCGACAATGGTGGGTCATTGCAGATCGAAGAGATGGCCAAGCCCGAAGTAACCGAGCACGCGCAGATGCTCCGAGGCTCTCCGGAAGAGATTGCCGATCAACTCTGCGAGATTCTGGCCGCTCGCGGCCTGGTCTAGAAAGGGGGCCTTATGGCAGGCAATGTTTGGGTAATCGCTGAACAGTGGAGAGGCCAGCTCTCTGAGATTACGTACGAAGTCCTGGCGCTGGGTAAGGAGCTGGCCACCGCTCTGGGATGTGATCTTCAGGCGGTACTCCTCGGTCACAACGTCAAGCCGCTGGCTGCGAGTTTGGGCAAGGCGGATTCCGTGCTTTGCCTCGACCATTCTGCGCTGGCCACGCCGGTGGCCGAGACCTTCGCCCAGGCCTTGATGCCGATCATACGCGCCCGGAGTCCACAAGCTATCCTGATGCCGCTTACGAACGTGAGTTTGGGAGTTGCGTCTCTTCTGGCCGAGGAGCTTGGGATTGGCTGTGTCAATTTCTGCCGGGATGTGCGCGCGGTGGATGGCAGCCTGCAAACCCGATCCGTCCTCTACGGCGGCAAGATGGAGGCCATCGTCAAGCCCGCGCAGAGGCCTGCGATTCTGGGCATCTTGCCCGGGGTTCGCCCGCCTGACGAGGGGCGGACTGAAACTGTGCCGCCCGTCGAAGACGTGACCGTAGATGTGCAAGAGTCATCCAGCATTCGCTGGAAACGCTACATCGAGCCTGAAATCGGCGATGTTGATATCAGCAAACAGGAAGTCCTGGTATCGGTGGGCCGGGGGCTTCAGTCCCCCGATAATGTCGCCGTGGCAGCGGAGCTGGCCGAAGCATTGGGTGGCGCGGTGTGCGGGTCGCGTCCGGTGATTGATCAGGGTTGGCTGCCGCTTTCCCGGCAGGTGGGCAAGTCTGGAGTGGTGGTGAAGCCGAAGCTGTACCTGGCAGCCGGTATCAGCGGCGCGCCGGAGCATGTGGAAGGCATGAAGAACAGTGAACTCATCATTGCCATCAACACCGATGAGCAGGCGCCCATCTTCCACGTGGCGCAATATGGCATCGCCGCCGACGTTATGGATCTGCTGCCCGCGCTCACCGAGGCAGTGCGCAGCCGGAAAGAGGTCAAAAGCCATGCCTGATCCGGCGGCTTTCAACTATTTCGGAGTGCCGGGATACTCATTGCTGTGGTTGCTCACCTTGATCTCCTTTCTTGTCTTCGGGAGACAGGTGACGCGCCATGTTAGAGTCCTGGCACACGCACGCGCCGAGAATCGCTGGGACCAGTTTGGCAAGCGGATCGGGCTGGTCGTAACCAACGTGCTAGGCCAGCGGCGGCTCTTCGATGAACCGTTGATTGGCACGGCTCATTTTGTGATCTTCTGGGCCTTCATCTTTTATGCCAGCACATTTTTCTGGAGTTTGTTCCGAGGTCTGGTTCCTGCTATGGCCATTCCTTATCCCGACGAAGTAGCCTGGATTACCACTTCGGTGCAGGTGATAGGGGTGTTAGCGATCGTCGCGCTGTGTGTGGCAGCCGTGCGACGATACATCTTCACACCGGTGAGCCTGGAGCGATCGTGGGATGCGGCGATCATTCTTGTCCTCATCGCCCTCGTTCTTCTGTCCTCGCTTGCCGGTGCTGGATTCCGAGGATTGGCGGCCACAGGAGGAGGATCTTCTAGGTCCGTAGGCGGCTTCTTGGGTGGACTGTTTGCCTATCTTGGTGTCAGCCCCGCCCATGCGCCGACTCTTTATCTGGCGGCTTGGTGGATTCACATGATCACGGTGCTTGGATTCCTGGCCTACCTGCCATACTCCAAGCACCTTCATCTGCTGGCTTCGCCCTTCAGCGTCTTCTTTGCTTCTCTGCAGCCCAGCAAGATGCCGCCAGCGTCCGAAGGAGCCTCCCGCTTGGAAGAATTCACCTGGCGGGAACTTTTCAGCGGGTTGGCATGCGCCGAGTGCGGCCGCTGCGACCGCGCATGTCCCAGTTTTGATTGCGGGGACCCGCTGTCTCCGAAGCAGCTTATCCATCACGTCAAGGAGCTTGTACTGACGCCGGATTCTGTATCAAGCAATGGCAAGACGTTTCTGGGCGATGTGGTCCGGCCAGAAGACATCTGGGCCTGCACGACCTGTGCCTCGTGCATGGACCGCTGCCCGGTCTTCAACGAACACATCCCCCTTGTGATGGAGATGCGGCGGAAGCTTGTCTCGGAAGGCCAGGTCCCGCCAGGTCTCCCGGAGGTGCTGAACAACCTGGCGCGTTATGGCAACTCCTTCGGGCAGTCGGAACGCAAGCGTGCCGTGTGGACCCAGGGCCTGGGTTTCAAGCCCAGAGACGCGCGCAAGGAAACGGTGCAGTGGCTGTGGTACCTGGGCGAGTACGCCTGTTATCACCCTGGGCTGCAGGGCATCACGCGATCGCTGGCTCGCACTTTGTATGCCGCTAAAGTGGATTACGGCATTGTCTATGAGTCCGAGCGGAACTCGGGCAACGACGTGCGCCGGGTTGGCGAAGAAGGGCTCTTCGAGCTATTGCGGCAAAAGAACACCGCAACGCTGCAACAGGCGCACTTCGACGGCCTCTTCACCACTGATCCGCACGTTTACAACACATTCAAGAATGAATACCCTGAGCTGAACCATGGCCGGCATCCTATCCGCCACTACACGGAACTGCTGGCGACTCTGTTTGATCATGGCGAGTTGAAAGCGTCGCACAAGCTGCCCTACCGGGTGACCTACCACGATCCCTGTTATCTCGGCCGCTACAACGGAGTCTACGATGCGCCGCGAAGGGTGCTGCAGGCCATTGGGGTGGAACTGGCGGAGATGCCTCGTTCCCGTCGGCAGAGCTTCTGCTGTGGCGGAGGCGGTGGTCGTATCTGGATGGAAGAGGCTGGCCAGGTGCACTCTCGCCCCAGCGAAAGCCGGGTGCGCGAGGCCGCCAGTCTGGATGGAGTTCGTTACCTGGTGGTGACGTGTCCGAAAGACTACGTCATGTTCACCGATGCTCTGAAGACTACGGGACTGGAAGGCAAGTTGTTGGTTAAGGACATTGCGGAACTCGTGGAGGAAGCGGTTGCAGCTTAGGTAGGAGCACTTCCCATGGCAGAGAGCAAGGACATCGATCGCAACGGCATACAGATTGGAGTGTACGTCTGTCATTGCGGCACGAATATCGCCGGAACTGTAGATGTAAAGGCCCTGACCGAGTATGTCGCCACTTTGCCGGGCGTCACCATGGCGCGTAACTACAAGTATGTATGCTCCACGCCGGGCCAGGAACTGATCAAGCGCGACATCCACGAACTCGGACTCAATCGAATTGTCGTGGCAGCGTGCTCACCGTGTCTGCACGAGAAGACTTTCCGTAGCGTCGTGGCCGAAGCGGGGCTCAATCCCTACTACTTCCAGATGGTGAATATCCGGGAGCACGACTCCTGGGTGCACACCGACAAGCGGGCGGCCACGGAGAAGGGTAAGGATCTCATCCGCGCTGCCGTGCGCCGTGTGCGGCTGCATAAGCCCCTGGAGAGGAAGCGCGTCTCTATCAATCCGGCAGTGCTGATCGTGGGCGGAGGTATTGCCGGTATTCACGCAGCGCTGACCATGGCCAATGCCGGCAAGCACGTCTATCTCGTCGAGCGCGACGCCACCATCGGCGGGCACATGGCGATGTTTGACAAGACGTTCCCCACCCTCGACTGCGCCGCTTGCATCCTCACGCCGAAGATGACCGCCGTGAAGTCCCATCACAATATCACTTTGTGGACCTTGTCCGAGGTCACTCAGGTGGACGGCTACGTCGGCAACTACCAGGTGACGATCAAGCATAAGCCACGCTACGTGATTGAAGATGCGTGCGTGGGTTGCATGGAGTGCATTGACGCCTGCGTCTACAAGCAGGCCAAGGTGCCCGACGAGTTCAACATGTACCTCGGCAAGCGCAAGCCAATCTACATTCCATTTCCGCAGGCCGTCCCCCAGGTGGTGGTCATTGATCGGGAAAGCTGTATCGAGTTCAAGTCAGGCAAATGTAAGAAGACTTGCGTGGAGGTCTGTGCCGACCGCAAAGCCATTGATTTCAAGCAGCAGGAAACCACCGAAACAATCGAGGTGGGGACCATCATCCTGGCCACCGGATTCTTTACGGTTGACGCCAAGCGTGTTCCCTATTATGGCTACGGAATCTACCCCAACGTGTACACGGGGCTCGAAGTCGAGCGCCTGATCAACGCCGCCGGTCCCACCAACGGAGAGGTGATCCTACGGGACGGTCGGAAACCACAGAGAGTGGCCATTGTCCACTGTGTTGGCAGCCGCGACGAGAACACGAATCGGTACTGTTCCAGGGTTTGCTGCATGTACTCCCTGAAGCTGGCCCATCTGATTAAAGAAAAGACTGAGGCGGAAGTTTTCAACTTCTACATCGACATGCGTACCCCAGGTAAAGGCTTCGAGGAGTTCTACAACCGCGTGGCCGATGAAGGGACGCACTTCGTACGCGGCCGGGTGGCTGACATCTACCCTAATCCTGGAGATGGCGGCCGTTTGCTCGTCTGCGCCGAAGACACCCTTATGAGCACGGTGCGCAAAATCCCCGTGGATATGGTCGTGCTTTCCACCGGACTGGAGCCGCAGCCCGACGCCCAGGATGTCCGCCGCCGTTTTCACATAACCTGTTCAACCGAAGGCTTCTTCCTGGAACGCCATCCTAAGCTGGCTCCAGTGAACACCTTCACTGACGGCGTCTTCTTGGCAGGATGCTGCCAGGGTCCTAAGGATATTCCCGACACGGTAGCGCAGGCAGGCGCCGCCGCGGCAGAAGCCCTGGCCTTAATCGACATCGGCTACATCGAACAGGAGCCGAACACCGCCCATGTCCTGGAAGAGGTCTGCTCCGGTTGCAAGACTTGTATCCCACTTTGCCCCTATCAAGCCATATCGTTCGTGGAGAACAAGAAGAAGGCCGAGATCAACGAGGTGCTCTGCAAGGGCTGTGGGACCTGTGTCGCTTCATGCCCGTCTGGATCGGTCCAGCAGAACCTGTTCGAGGACGAGGAGATCTTTGCCGAAATCGAGGGGTTACTAGCCTATGCCTGATGTAAGTTCCAACCTGTCACAAGCTGTGCCGCTCGAGGCTGAACAGCCAGCTTTCGAACCCCGAGTAGTGGCCTTCTTTTGTACCTGGTGCACCTACATGGCGGCCGATCTCGCCGGCACTTCACGCATGAAGTATGCCCCCAATGTGCGGGTAATTCGAGTGATGTGCTCAGGACGCATCGATCCCCAGTTCGTGCTGGCGGCTTTCGCTAACGGCGCGGACGGCGTGCTTATCGGCGGATGCCATCCCGGTGACTGCCATTACCAGGAAGGCAATTACAACTGCCTGCGCCGCGTCCGCCTGCTTAAGCGCGTAATCGAGGAACTCGGCATCGAAGAAGATCGCTTTCGCTTGGAATGGATTTCAGCGGCCGAAGGCGATCGAGTGCGAGTAGTCATCAATGACATGGTGGAGAAGCTGCGGGCGCTCGGGCCGCTACAGATGAAGAAGGAAGTGCCGCTCCGACCGCTCAGTCCGGAGGAGCATGAGCTGCAGGAGGTGGCCGTATGACACGGGAAAAACCAAAAATTGCGTTCTACTGGTGCGCATCCTGCGGTGGCTGTGAGGAGGCTGTGGTTGACTTGGCAGAGGAAATCCTCGATGTGGTCGCCACCGCGGACATCGTGTTCTGGCCGGTCGCGCTCGACTTCAAACGCCGCGACGTCGAGCAGATGCTAGATGGCTCCATTCTGGCGACATTCCTGAACGGCGCAATCCGCACGTCGGAACAGGAGGAGATGGCCAAACTGCTGCGCCGCAAATCGAAGTTGCTTGTGGCCTTTGGCTCGTGCTCACACCTGGGCGGCATTCCCGGACTCGCCAATCTTTTCACTCGCGAGAGCATCCTGCAGGCGGTGTATTTCGAAACTCCCACCACGGAGAATCCTGACTGTGTACTTCCTGGCGTACCCGGGAAAGATGGGAACGGTAAACTTACGCTCCCTTACTTCTCGGAGCGGGTTCGCGCGCTCGACCAGGTTGTCGAGGTCGACTACTACCTGCCCGGCTGCCCGCCGCTGCCGAGGATTATCACGCGCGCCGTGGCGACGCTGCTCGGGGAACATCTGCCGGAGAAGGGAAGTGTTCTGGCTCCTGATGAAGCGCTTTGCACCGAATGTCCACGTAAGGATTCCAAGCCGGAAAAAATTGCGCTGAAGTCATTCAAGCGGCCGCAGGAGATCCTGATCGACGAAACCCAGTGCCTGCTTGCGCAGGGGTTGCTGTGCATGGGACCAGCAACTCGCGCGGGATGCGAGGCGCCTTGCGTGCTGGGCAACATGCCGTGCACCGGTTGCTGCGGTCCACCAGGACGAGTGCGGGACCAGGGAGCCAAGGCACTGTCGGCGATCGCCTCGCTCGTGGACAGCCAGGATGAACAGGAAATTGACGCCGTCCTGGCTAGTATTCCGGACCCAGTCGGCACTTTCTATCGCTACAGCCTGCCGGCTTCGCTGCTGGCACACAGCCGTAAGGTTTAGACCTGATCGAGGAAGTTCTGTTTCGAGGTGTCTCATGACCGATGCAACAACTGCCGGAAAAGCATGGAGCCAAGCCGCCAAAAAAGCGGGCGAACAATATCTTCATCGCCGCATCACCATTGACCCAGTGACGCGTCTGGAGGGCCACGGCAAGATCGAAGTCTTTCTCAACGATGCTGGCGAGGTGGATCGCGCCTATTTCCAGGTACCAGAGCTGCGAGGCTTCGAAAAGTTCGTGCAAGGCCGTCCGGTTGAAGAGATGCCGCAGATCACATCGCGCATCTGTGGAGTGTGTCCCACGGCGCACCACATGGCGGCAACCAAAGCGCTGGATGCCCTCTACCATGTTGAACCGCCTGAGGCCGCGAAGAAGATCCGTGAACTCCTGTACTCCACTTTCATGGTCGAGGACCACACTCTTCACTTCTACTACCTTGGCGGACCCGATTTCGTTGTCGGTCCCGATGCTGCGCCATCGCAACGCAACATCCTGGGGGTGATACAGGCTGTCGGCATCGAGAACGCGAAAAAGGTAATCAGTATGCGCCGCCGTTTGCGCGAACTGATTGCTCTGGTGGGCGGCAAGCCGGTACATCCGGTCTTCGGACTTCCCGGCGGGGTCGCCAAACGTTTCACCCCGGACATGCAGAAGCAGTTCCAGGAAGCGGCCGAAGATGCCGTGGCCTTTGCCGCATTCACGCTCAAGGTCTTCGATGATCTTGTACTCAGCAAGCGTGAATACCTCGAACTCATCACCTCCGCCGACTACACCCATCGCACCTATTACATGGGGCTGGTTGACGACGAGAATCATGTCAACTTCTACGATGGCAACATCCGTATCGTTACGCCGGATGGGCAGGAGTGGAAGAAGTTCCCGGCAACAGATTATGCCGAGGTTATCGCCGAGCATGTTGAACCCTGGAGCTACGCAAAGTTCTGCTACTTAAAACCCCTGGGCTGGAAAGGCTGCACTGACGGCAACGATACGAGCATTTACAGCGTCGCGCCTCTGGCGCGCCTAAATGCTTCCGATGGCATGGCCACGCCGCTCGCCCAAGAGCAATATCGCCGCTTCTTCACGACTCTGGGCGGCAAGCCTGTGCACCATACTCTGGCCAATCACTGGGCTCGGTTGGTGGAGCTGCTGTACGCCGCTGAGCGCATGCGCGAGCTGGCGCATGACGACCGCCTGCTCGCTCCCGAATACCGGCTGCTGCCGACCGCACTCCCGACCGAAGGAGTCGGAGTCGTGGAAGCACCACGCGGAACGCTCATCCACCACTATCACACTGACGAGCATGGAATCGTACTGCGCGCGAACCTCATCGTGGCCACTCAGAACAACTCGGCGCGCATTGCCCTGAGCGTGGACAAAGCGGCCAAGGGCTTGATCCATGGCGGCGACGTTCCAGAAGCAGTGTTGAACAAAATCGAGATGGCATTCCGCGCGTACGACCCTTGCAACGCGTGCGCGACTCACGCCTTCCCTGGAGACACGGGGCTGGGTGTCAGAGTGCATGATGGTAAAGGAAATGTGATTGCCGAGTTACGACGCGATCATAATGGTCAAGTAACCAAGAACCGATCAGTTCGGAGGTGATCGCCTAACGCGCAAGTGCTTATGAACGATTGGCTTCAATAACAGACTTGCCATTTCGCTGGAGCGAAGATCAGCGACGTGGAAAATACCAACTGCGGAAGCGTGCTTCACGTGCAACGACTCGGCGAGCCTATTGACAGATCCAGAGCAGGGGTTCGCATGATACACACAGTTCTCTCCAACCATGGAGGACTCTGATGTCTCACGATTTGTCTCGGAACCCCGACGGCAAGTACGAAATGATGTGCGTAGGCGAGAAGCCCTGGCATCGACTCGGGACGGTTCTCCAACATCCACCTGCAACTGCTGCTGCGGCCATCACAGCCGCGCATTTAACTTGGCACGTCGAGAAGAAGCAGCTCTACGTCAGAGAGGAAGGGCGGCCATTTCCACGCGAGTTCGCCATCGTGCGCGAGGATCGCTGGAGCTTGGGCGAAGAGGAATCAATATTCGGCCAGGTCAGTGAGGATTACGAGCCTCTCCAGAACATCGACGCATTCCAGTTCTTTGATCCGATGATCAAGAAGCGAGAAGCATTATATGAATCTGCTGGCGCGCTCTACCAAGGCAAATGTGTGTGGGTAATGGCCAAGCTCAGCAAGGACATGGAGGTGGTCGTGGGCGACGTAGTAGAGCGCTACCTGCTCTTGACCCATCGGCATGACGGAACGGGGGCCATTCAGGTAAAGTTCACACCCGTTCGCGTTGTCTGCCAGAACACCCTTAACCAAGCACTGAGCGAGGGTCCGAGTTTTCGCGTGGCCCACACTTAAGTCTATGTACGCGCGGCTGGACAAGGCGGCTGAAGCCCTTTCCCGCGTCCTGGCACAGTCTAAGAGGGTCGAGGAGGCATTCAGCAAAATGGCCGAGGTGAAGCTCAACACTGATCGCCTCCAAAAGTACCTGCAGGCAGTCTTTCCCGAACCTGTTGCGGGTGAAGATCGCAAATTGTATGAGCGCGCCAAAGCCCGGATGCAGCGGAATCGTGAGCGTTCGCGAGAATTGTGGGAGACTGGACGCGGGAATGAAGTGCCGAAGGTGCGGGGAACCCTGTGGGCCGCTTACAACGGAGTGGCCGAATACGCGGATTACGGACTGACCAGCGCCCGTGACAGCAAGTGGTTAGACGGTGTGTGGTTCGGAGAGAGTTACAGAATCAAGACGCTGGCCTTCGCCGCCGCCATGCAGATTGTTAAGAACACAAACGCCGTGAGTGTGGCACCCGTCATTACTCAATAAAGCAGGCCATCCAATACTACGGCGCTGGGTCGGGCAGGAACATTTGAGAGCTGCAGTTTAGCATCCGAGGACTGCTGATTTCTCAACCCACAGCCCAACCCACAAAATGCGATGTCTTATACGACTTCCGCGTACTTAGGCAGTCCCCGCGGTCTTGTAAGTCGTTGTAAAACCTAATACCGCTACTCTGTCACGGCAGAGGCCGCGGGTTCGAGTCCCGTCGACCCCGCCATCATTCCAAAGATTTACGGAATGGTGGCTCAAATACTCGATCCAGAATGCAGCGGCAGTTCACTCCAAGACTTCTGATGCACACAGAGATTAGGTAACAGCTAGCGCCTTGCTTTATCCTCATCTGTTATGCCCGCACTCGTAGAATGTGTACCCAACTTTTCGGAAGGGCGCGACAAGTCCAGAGTCGACGCCATCCTCGAAGCCATGAAGATGAATGGCGTGTATCTGCTCGACCGCGAGATGGACGCCGACCACAACCGCTGTGTCATTACGCTGGTCGGCGATCCGGTGAACGTGGCGGAGGCCGCGATCCGGGGAGTCGGCAAGGCCGCCGAGCTTATTGATCTGACCAAGCACACCGGAGCGCATCCCCGGCTGGGCGCTGCCGATGTGATCCCGTTCATTCCGATTGACGGTGTAACACTGGAAGACTGCGTGGCCATTGCCCGGCGCGTCGGCGAAGAAATATGGAAGCGATACCAGGTGCCGGTTTACCTGTACGAAGCTGCCGCGCAAACGCCCGAGCGCCAGAACCTGGAGAACGTGCGCCGTGGCCAATTCGAAGGCATTCGTGAGGAGCTGAAAACAAATCCCGCGCGCAGGCCCGACTTTGGCAATGCCGAGCTGCACCCGACCGCGGGAGCGACCATTGTTGGCGCGCGCAAATTTCTGGTCGCTTACAACGTCTATCTCAATACCCCCGATGTCGAGATCGCGAAAAAGATTGCCAAGGCTGTGCGCTTTTCCAACGGCGGCCTGCGCTACGTGAAGGGAATGGGCGTGCCGGTGCGCGGGTTGGCACAGGTCTCCATGAACCTGACCGACACCGACCAGACGCCAATCGCGCGCGTATTCGAGTACGTGAGGCGCGAGGCGGCGCGCTATGGAGTCATGCCTGTGTCCAGCGAGATCGTCGGCTTGATCCCTAAAAAGGCGCTGGAAGATGCGGCGGAGTGGTTTCTGCAGATCGAGAACTTCGACTCGTCGCTGATCCTGGAGAACCGCCTGGCCGCGGTGATGAGCGGAAAAGTGGCGGTCGGAGGAATTCGCTCCGGGGTCGAGCCGTTTATCGAGCAGCTCGCCGCGCCCACGGCTGCGCCCGGAGGCGGTTGCGCAGCGGCTGCAACTGCAGGGATGGCTGCGGCGCTGGGCAGCATGGTCGCTGGAATGTCGCGCGGCAAGAAGGCTTATGCCCAGTACGAGCGCCAGTTAAGCGATGCTCTGGCACGGCTGGCCGAGTTGCGGGAGCAATTCAAAGCTTCCATTGACGCTGATGCCGAATCGTTCAACCAGGTGATGGCGGCATTCAAGAAGGCGAAAGAGCATCCCGAGGCGAAGGCCGAAGTCGAGGTGGCAACCAAGAAGGCGACGCTGGTTCCGCTGGTGGTTGCCGAACGGGCAAGGGAAGTGCGGCAGATTATTGAATCACTGCGCCCGATCACCAATCCGAAGATGGCCTCGGATTTGGCCGTCGGTGTGTGCTTGGCGCGAGCCGCCGTTGAAGGCGCGCTGGCGAACGTGGAGATCAATCTTGGGGATATTAAGGATGAGGCGTTTGTCGCGGATGTGCGGCACCGGGTGGCGGCATTGAGGCAGTGATCTTTGGCGCTTTCGCGCGTCCAATCTAGGTGATGCGGAACAGCCCCAGAAGCAACGGACGCCAACAATCGCGTCTCTTCTGAGATTGTCGAGTAGAATTATGAGCATGAAGCAGTTCCTCACAGGCCTTTTTCTGAGCGCCGTCTTCTGCCTGCCCGCATTCGCGGCGCCCCTGAGCAGCAATGCCCGCACCGTGGTTCCATCGGCGGTCCAGCAGATCATCTCGATCGATTACCGCGCACTGCGGGATTCGCCATCGGCGCGCGCTCTCCAGGACCGCGTCCTGCCCGACAACCTGAAGCAATTCGAGACCGCGCTGAAGGGCGCCGGCATTGACCCTGACAAGGACATGGAGCAACTCACCTTCGTTAGCTATCGGCTGGCCAAAGGCGGTCTGCGCAGCATCGGCATTGCCCAGGGGCCCTTCAAGCAGAAGGAATTTCTGCAAAAGATGCGCCTGAAGAAAATCAGGCCGGAGAAGTATCTGCTTTCCTACATCTACCCGATGGGCACGGGCATGCACCTGGTGTTCCTCGATCCCAGCACCATCTTGTTCGGCGAGAGTGATTCCATCAAAGGCGCAATCGACGTGCGCGACAACAGTGCCGAATCTTTGGAATCCAACAACACGATTGACGATCTGATCACCAGCGTGGACAGTTCGGCGATTTGGAGCGTGCTCGATCAGGCGGGGACGCAAAACATGATGAGGGCAGCGCTGGGGCAGGCGGCTTCGCTGGGTGATTACGACGTGGTAAGGAAGCGGCTGCTGGCGTCGGATTACGCTATGAACTTCACCAATGGGGTAACGTTCGACCTGAATGTCAAGACTTCTGACACCATGACCGCAGCCACCATGGCCTCGCTGCTGAAGGCGGGAGTTTTGTATCGCAAGATGTCTGCCACTCCGGCCGAGAAGCTGGCGCTGGACAACACCACCGTGGACAACTCCCACGATATGCTGCAAATGCACTTTAAGACCGACGATCAGCGCTTCTCGGCGCTGCTGAAGTCGGACCTGTTTGCGGCAGTATCGAAGTAGGGGCGATTGCAGCATTTATAATCAAGGCGCTTTGCAACACTCTCTCATTCGTTTCACTTACCGTGGCCTTCTTCTATTGGCCACAAGCGGCCTGCTTTGTACTCTGAGCGTGGGCCAGACGCTTGCCGGAACCCGCACCGTGATGGTCATGCCGTTTGAAAATCAAACTACCGCTCCGGGACTGGAGTGGGTCGCTGAGGCTTTTCCCGAAGTCCTGTCGCAGCGCATGGAGTCGCCCGGCCTGTACGTCATCAGCCGCGATGATCGCAGCTACGCCTTCGATCATGCCGGCATTCCGCTGACCGTTCGGCCCTCGCGGGCGACGGTCTATCGGGTTGCTGAACAGATGGACGCCGACTACGTCGTGCTCGGCAACTACAGTCTCGATGGCCAGACCTTCAAGGCCAATGCGCAGCTTCTCGACATGAAGAAGCTGCACCTTTACCCGGAGGTACACAGCAGCGGCGCCTTGACCAGCCTGATCGATGTGCAGACGGCATTGGCATGGGAGCTGCTGCAGCAAATGGCTCCCCCGCCCGCAATCACCCGCGATCAATTCCTGAAAGGCTCGAGGCCTATCCGCCTCGATGCATTCGAGAGCTATATCCGCGGAATCCTGGCCACCGGCCAGCAGCAGAAGATTCGTTATCTGCGGAATGCGGTAAAGCTCAATCCTAATTACACCCTGGCCACGCTGCAGTTGGGCAAGACGTATTACGGCGCCCACGAATACGAATCGGCCGCTGCCTGGTTCAGCCGCATACCGAAGGATGACCCGGTCGCCGGCGAAGCCAACTTTCTGCTGGGCATGTCGGAGTTCTATCGCGGAAGTTTCGAGAAGGCATTCACCGCATTCAACTATCTGGCCACACGGCTGCCCCTCACCGAGGTTTACAATAACCTGGGGGTTGTGGAGGCCCGGCGAGGCCGGCGCTCGGCGGCGGTCGAATACTTCTCCAAGGCGGTCAGTGCCGACCCCAACGACCCGGACTACCGCTTCAACCTGGCGGTAGCTCTCTTCAAGAACGGGGATGGTGCCGGGGCCGCGCGCCAATTGCGCGAACAGTTACAGCGGAGCCCAAGCGATGGCGAAGCCAGGGCCCTGCTTGATTTGATCAACCGCGGTGGTACGCCGCCTCCCTCCGTGAACCCGAACGTGACTGCGACTTCCGGCAACGCTTTACTGCTGCCAAACCAGCCTCGCATTCCCATGGAGCGCCTCAAGCGCAACTATGACGAAGCGTCTTATCGGCAAATCGAGTTGGAGATCGACAAGCTGGCCGAGGCGCGGCTGGCCAAGACTGATGGGCACACTCGCGCGGCCTATCACGTAGATCGTGGCAAGGAGTTGCTGGCGCAGAACATGGCAACCCAGGCAGAAAGTGAATTCCGCGCTGCGATCAGCTCCGACCTTAACAATGCCGCGGCGCACGCGCAGTTGGCGATTCTGCTGGAAAAGAAGGGCGATCTCGCGGGCGCGCGGACGGAAGCGCAGACTTCGGTGCGTTTGCAGCCCAACATTGACGCCTGGCTGGTGCTGGCCCGGCTTGATCTGAAACAGAGCCAGTTGGAATCCGCTGCCAGCGAGGTGGATCATGCCCTGGCCTTGCAACCCGCCGACCCGACCGCGCAGGCACTGAAGCGCGACATCGCGGCCAAGCAGACAGTTTCAAAGTAGCGCGTGGTGAAGAGAAAAACGGCGGACGCCTGCTAACCCAACGGCAGGCACGAAATAAATGGCGCGCCCTGAGAGATTCGAACTCCCGGCCTTCTGGTTCGTAGCCGTTGCCGCACGACAAATCAACGACATAGACCGATGGTGCTCTCGTGTGACCAAGTGTCCTCAAGTATGCGTAAACAGCGGGTTTCAGGTACACCGCGAACACTTGGTCACAGCGGGTAGGGTTTGGTGGTGGGCACAAAATTGGGCACAGTCGCCGAAGTCATCGGGAGCGGCAAGTTCCCGGCGCCCTCCCCGGCGCACCCTCCTCGGTGCGAACTTACTGCGAACTTTGGTAGTATTCGCCCTTGCCCTCGCCGCCCTCGCCCAGCAGCAGCCCCAGCCGCTCCCGCCCGTCGCCGCGCGCGCGGTATTCTCGCCTTTCTATCCCTGGGCGCGACGCTTGCGCCCGCGCTTGCCCCCTCATTCCGCCCTCACCGTGTGGCACAGCCTCCCCCGGCGCTCCCTTTTGTGAACTTAGCGTGAACTTTGGTAGCCTCCGCGCTCCCGTCGCCGCTCGACGGATTTCTAGCTTGGGCGCGCCCGATTGCCCTCATTCTGCCCTCACTGTGCGGCATCCCGCCTACCGCACCCGCGTGCCTCTGCGGCAGGCTGCCCCCTATTCTTGGGATCGGGCCGCGCCCGGCCATCATGCGCCTCTGCCCCCACTCAGCCCCGGCCAAGGGTGCGCCCGTGTGGAAAAGGCGAGCGCAGAGGGATGCGGTGTGCGCTCCCCCTGAACCCACTCTCCGACCTGCGCTCTCGTCGCGGATTTGTCCGGAAAGCGAAGGCGCGGCGGCTTCGGCTCCCTTGCTGCCCTCTCAGATCGAACCTCGCAAGGAGCGGAGATGTAGCTCTACAAGTCCGAGGCTCAGGGGTAGGGGGCAGCGTCGCCCCGGCTGCGAGCCTCGCACTCCCCCGAATGCGGTGAATTGCTGGTGAATCGCCTCAATCTGCGACAGGGCCAAGTGGGCGGAGTGTGGGTTCGTGCCGGTGCTGATCCTGATTACGTGTGAGATGGGCTGATTGCAACATCTATCTGTGGGAGCTATTTCCGGTTGGCCGACGACCTCGTCAGCCAGTTGAGCAGGCCTTATCGTCCGGAAGAGGATGTCCTCTGCCAGTTCTTCCACCCACTCTCTCTGTGGCTAGTTGCTCTCGGGTCGCCTTGGGATGTGGCCGCCCCTTATAGCAAAATTCGCACATCTCCATCTTGTAGACAGGCTCATTTGGCCGTCCCCTCTCGGCACAGGTTGCGCAAATGTCAGGTGCGCGAAGAGAATGTTGCTCTTCGCGAGAATGTTCATCGGAGTCGAGCGTTTCTGGAAGCCAGTCAACCACGGCCAGTGACTCACCTCAAGGGCTGTGCTTCTTGCTGCTGGAATTTCAAGATGCGAGGAAGGGCGACGTTAGCGCCAATGCGACCCTCGCTCGCTTCCCCGGAGAAAGGGAGTACCAAGCTCCAAGCTCCAGCCGCATGAGAAACACCTAACCTGGTTCCCGAGAGCCTAACGAGAGGCGAAGTGGCTGCTTCCCTGTAATTGCAGATCCCGCCTGTGATGGCTCTCGGGAACAAAATGGGTAAGGGCACGTGAATGTCCACAAGACACCAGGAGGGAGCAAGTAAGATGCCTTGTTATCAGGAGGTTAGATCACACGGTCGGAATCGGAGAGAGATCCCAGTGAGGAAAGATGTTCCCTTCCGCGATACTGTGCGGGATTGGGACACAGGTTTCTGTCCAAGCGGCGGGCGCTGGAAAATTCAAGATTGCACGCCGTCCAGGATCGGTAGCGGAAAATCAGGAAAAGTATGTGACGAGGTTATGCATCCTCAGCGATCGCGCACCAAGTGCCGACCGTTTAGCAGCGAGACGTTTGTTAACTGTCGATAACTGTCGATAAATCCCCGCGGCTGGCATAAGCGATCACGTTTGGTCGCTCGAAGAGATTACACTTCTAGACTAGCGAGGCGTTTCTATGTCCAGACACACAGGAAACAGAGATGTAGTCGAAAAGCTGCAAAAGGCCCTACAAGCCTTCCTCGAAGATCACCGGAAAGCTGCCGAGCAAGAACCCGAATGGGTTAAAGAGACGGAAACCATGAACCCGGACGAGCCTGGCTGCGGCTGCAAAGACTGCCAATACGCAGGCTACCTCTTGGGCAGTATTTATTGATTTTCAAACTGAGACACTACCACGCGCTCCCGTCGCGGATTTGTCCGGGATGCGCGGGCCGCGCGCGGCTTCGACCCCTCATCCATGCCTCATGAGACATGCTTGATGCATCACTGATTGTCGTAACGACAGGCGAGGGGTATCATCCTGCGGTGTCAGCACTTTTTGGTCTTGCCGTTATCACTCGCCCCTGCGGGACAGGTCACTGACAAACCGCAGCCCGCAGGAGTGAAATTCTACCTGGCTGCTACGGACTCAGGCCAAGCAAGAATAGAAATGCCGGTAGTGCCTCAGTTTGAAATCAGTGGGGGCAAAAGTACAGCCCGCAGCGGTCGCCACGGGCTGGACCCCATCAGGGTATCTTCGCTCTTCGTCCTTTGCTCTCAGGCAAGATTCCTGACTGA
>Ga0187876_1001157_pt1 | contig 23401 bp, 20 predicted proteins | sample June2016WEW_17_4_FD_133000 | JGI IMG/M metagenome (GOLD analysis project Ga0187876, IMG submission 133000) | Peatland microbial communities from SPRUCE experiment site at the Marcell Experimental Forest, Minnesota, USA - June2016WEW_17_40 | ecosystem: Environmental > Terrestrial > Soil >...
CGGACCGAAAGTGGCCAGGTAGCTCAGGTGGTAGAGCGCAGCCCTGAAAAGGCTGGCGTCGGCGGTTCAACTCCGTCCCTGGCCACCACATTTCAAAGCACTTAGCCTCAATTGGCAAAACCGCTTCAGTCCGCATTCAGTCCGTTCCCAGCGGGCTTACTGCCAAGAATGGCCTGAAGCATCTCCCCTTGGGCCGTCATCCGATCTGCGCTGACGCTGTGTGCATAGAGCTGCAACGTCGTCTTCACATCCGAATGCCGCAAGAGCGCCTGCACCGTCTTTGGATCCGTTTTCGAGCGGACCAGAAACGATGCCAGCGAATGCCGCAGATTGTGGAATCCGAAACGGCACGGATCTCCCTCGGCAATCACTCCCGCTCTTACGGCTGCCGGCCGGAGATAGTCTTCCACCAGCATGTTCGCCGCCCGTGGTTTGCTGCCGCGCAGCTTGAAACTGGGAAACACCCAGTTTTCCGGCTGTGGGTAGGGTGTCTGCATTCGCCACGCCTGCATGAATTCCGCGAGCAGCGGATGCATCGGCACCGGAGCCTGAGACGCTTTGCTCTTGGGCGCTCCGCTCCGTCCACACGTCCACTTGCGCCTTACATGGATGAGCGAGTCGTCGAAGCTCACATCTTGCCATTGCAACCCCAAGCACTCGGAGATGCGTAGGCCCGTACTAGCCGCCAGCAGGGTCAAAGTTTTTTCCGGTTCCGGCAAGCTCACCAAGATTGCGAAAGCTTGCGCCGGACTCAGAATCACCGCTTCGTAGCCGCTGATGGTCTTGCAACGAACAAAGTGTAGCGGGTTGCACTCCTCCCGGCGTGGGATGAGTCCGTAACGCTGTCCGTGCCGGTACACCAGCGACATGACCCTTCTCATCTTGTCGAGGGTCGGGTTCTCCAACTCTTGCTCTTCCTTCACGGCAGAGAGCCACTCTTCGACTTCGAGTGGCTGAATGCTGAGCGCGAAACGTTTGCCCCACCGTGGCAGAAGACGATTGCGCAGCACTCGTTGGTATCCTGCAATGGTTGTGTAGGCTTTCGGATCGACAATCGCGCTCCGCCTTTCGCCCAGTTCGTGCTGCTGGTAGTGCTCGGCCAAGTCTGCGAAGGTTACGCGTTTCCGAAAGTCCGGTTTATTGATCTGGATCTGCTGCCGCTCGACTTCCGCCCAAGCCGAAGCCTTGGTCGGAAAGTCATGCACGGTACCCACGGCAATCTTTTGTTCGACTCGCTTGCCGTCGGCCTCCCGAGTTGTGCGGAAAAACAGCATCCAAGTTTCGCCCTCTTTGCGTCGTTCTTTCTTTAACCAACCACGTTGATGTCTCTGTGCCATTTTGGATTTCTCCTCTGGGCACGTGAGACTGCCGCTCGCATTGTACCCTGCCTGCGAACAGAGGTGAGCAAGTTCTGAAAGGCGGAATCGCCACAGGTGGCGGGGACCACTGCCAAGCGGATAGCCCGGAAGAGCACCGCGCCGTGCCAACTCAAGGATGCGACGCGGACTCACCTGTAGAAATTCAGCCGCAGTGTCGGCGCCAATCAACGGCTCGATTGCGCCGCCGACTGGGAATGGATGGCTGCTTTTATGGGAAGACAGGTCGGAAGTGGGAGGCTGGGAATGGGGACTCATACCTGGCTCCGGATCGCCGAATGGCGGGATAGGGCCGATGTTTCGGTTTTCTTCTTTCGCTTCCATAGTGGCGGGGTGGACTGGAACTGCGAAGGTTCAGTCAAGGGCGACCGAAGGGAGCCGCGCCAGCGGGCTTGCCCCTTGACGGGTTCTTCGCAGTTCCGGTTTCGTGCACATGGAAGCGAAAGAAAGTGCCGGATGCGCGGGATGTGGTTCGCGCGTCTCATTATGCCGCCTCGCTCGCGTTCTGGATTGATTGTTCGCCCATTGACTCTCCGCCTATCATTGCCTTCTCCGTGAAACTATCGTCGATGCTGCGGTCAAAATCAGAGGCCTAAGCCTATGCCCATACCTGCACCCAGATCCTTTTCTGGCTGCTGCTGTGACCTGGCAATCTCATGATGTTGTATTGATGCGATTGAAAGCTCCGGTTTCAGTGCGCTCTGGTGCGAGACATCGTGACCAAGAGCCTGCGACAGCTTCTCGCGGTTGTTTGTAAAAATCTGCGCGTCCCACTGTCCGCGAGAAACCGAGACATACGCCATGCGGCTATTGAGCAGGTCTTTCGCCGCAAGCTCCGTATCCACGTGAATAAGTACGCGGTCGGCTGTTTGTCCCTGGCTGGAATAGCTGGTGACGGCGTAGCCGTGGTCGAGATGCGGATGACGCTGAGGCTCGTAGTCCATGTTGCGCCCGTTATCAAGCTTCAACCGCATCGCGCCGTCCGGCGCGATGCCTTCCACTGTAGCCAGTTCACGGTTCGCAATCTTCAGCTCATGATTGGGCGCGGTGAATTGGATACGGTCTCCAACCGAAAATGCCTTCTCCTGCTCGCGATACACCGAGACGCCCATCTGGCGGCGAGGGTCATAGGTCGTTTCATTCCCATCCGCCCGGAGCACCGTGAGCCGATTGTTTTGCGCGTTGATTCCCTTTACGCGTGTGTATTCGCTCTTCTCGATGCCAGTCTCCCGCGAACTGCGCGAGTAGCGCAGAATGTCGTCGATTTGGTATTGCTGCGCCCAAGAACGATCTGCGCCGGTCATCTCCTGCCGCGGCACCAGCGTTTGGACGGAGTGCTCGTCTCTCCTTACAACCCCGCGCGCTTGCAGCTCTGCATGGATGCGTTGATTGATCTCTGTGCGTGATAGATTGTCGGGCGACACCACCAGCGTGCGTTCCGGCGACTTGGCATACTCGCGCGCAATGGCCGAGATGCGCTCCTCGTACCCTTTCACTTCGTGTACTCGGCCCTGCCGGTCGAGGCCTTCGATGGCCGTGCCAACCTGACCGCGCGCCAACTGCTCAACAGCCTGCTTCAGTTCCGGGTCCTTCTGTCGCACAATCTCTTCGAGTCTCATCGTCCGCATTCCAGCTTCCTGAAGCTGCGCGAAAGGACGGCCCGCTTCGACCGCTTCATGTTGCCGCGTGTCGCCTACCAGCAAAACCCGATCTCTCGCATGAAGCCGTTCGATGAACTCGTGCATCTGGCGCGTCGAGGCAAGCGAAGACTCGTCGAGCACATAGAGTCTTTTCTCGCCTGTGTCCGGCTGCTCTCCCCGCGCAAGATGGCGCTGCAGCGTCGAGGTCTCGATGCCGGCCTCGGCCAGCTTCTGCGCCGCGCGAGACGTGGGAGCAAAACCTTCGACCTTGTAGCCTTCGGCCTCCACTCCTTCCCGGATCACCGCCAAGGTCGTTGTCTTGCCCGTACCAGCGATCCCATCCAAGCCGACGATCTTCTCTCGGCTCACAAAGATGTCATCGACCACCTCGCGCTGCGCCGGACTCAACTTTGTATGACGGTCCTCTGTTGCAATCCGCAGCGAAGGCGAAACCAGCATCGGATCGCTGTAGTAGCGCTGATTGCCGCTCTGCATCCGTGCGACGATATCCTGCTCCATGCGGATCATCTCAGCGGTTGTGTACATCGGCGCAGCGCGCCCTTCGATGGGGCCAACGGCAACGAATTCCCCGCGCTGGACGCGCTGCGCAAACTCGTGCCGTACTTGTTCGTAGGTTGCTTGCGCCATGCTGCGGCTGATTGCCGCCTGCAAGATGCTTCGCTCATCCTGCACGGCAGTGCGCTCGAAGACATGATTGCGGGCATAGGTAACGGCCTGTCGTTCAGTCCGAAGCTCAGTCTTGTCCGAGCTCGGTGCATGAATCTGGGTATGTTCGCGCGCCTGGGCGACAACCCGATCCGCCTGATGGCCGTGCCGTGCTGCCAGTTCGCGGTGCCGCTGTAACACTTCTTCCGGGGAGCGAATCTCCTTGCTGTCCCGTGTGCGATGGGCAGCAACTTGTGCCGCGCCCGCGCCTTCTCTCCCGATCTCCTGCAAATGATTCTTGATCTGTTCTCGTCTCGGACTGGATGCATCCAGATATTCTTGCGTGTAGCCCTTGATCTCGGGCTGACCGTGTTTGCCGCGTTCGACCTCATAGCCCAACCCTTGCAGACGCATGGCAAGCTCGGAACGGTACACACTGGTCGCATACTGCTGCGATTGGAAAAGGCTGCGCTCCTGAAGCGCCCGCGTCTGGCCGCTTTCGCGCTCGGTCAGATTGAAAATGACGGCATGCGTATGAAGTTGTGGTGCGGCATACCCATCTACCGGGCGGGCAGTATCGTGCTCGAAGGTGGCGGCGACGAACTTGGCCGTCGTCTCAGGCGCGTGGATATTGCCGATACGCGCTTGCGTATACCGTTCCAATTCGCCAATTGCTACGCGGACGCTCTCGCGGTGCGCTTGGCGCACACGTTCATCGCCGCCGACAAGCGCGGTGAGAGAAACGGATTTCGGCGCTGAGAATGTTGCATCCCACCCGGCGCGATGTTCGACGCTGGTGATTTCCTTGCCGTACTCGTTGTCGTAGGTCTTTGCAGGCTGGTGCTTGACGAGTTGCGCGCCGCTTGCAGGATGCTGTCCTTCGCTTAATCGAGCAAATTCCTCGCCACCAACGGAACCGCGCAGTCCCCACTCCTGGGCAAGCCTTCCTTGCCACTCGCTATGCACCTGCGCGTCACGACTCCAGTAGTTCTGCGTCTCCGACACAAACTCGCGCGCGTGGTATGTCCGCGCCTGGCCCGCCGACAATGCTTTGGAAATGGTCAACATGCGATTCAGCTCTGCAACTGCAGCAATATCTCGGCTCCTGTTTTCTGACTTAGACTAACTACGCCTCGCAAGAGATGCTCACTGTTTGTATTATTTGTTGCCATATTATTCAAGGCTCATCTATGTGGAAAACCTATATTTCAGTAGTTATATTGCCTTGCATGATTGATCCGACTTACAACAGCGATCCGAATTGGCAACGCGAGAGCACGCTCATGGGCAGCGTTATTGAGGGTTAAAGCAAGGCAGAAAACACTGGGCATCGGCACCTATTGACGTCGCTCATTGGAAATGGGAAAGCATGTCATTCGTGAGGGTAAGTCGAAGCAGATAGACAGGCAATATCTGCCATGGAAGAAATGGAATGTGGAGGCGAGTTATACCATCTTGTCAAGCTCACTGACCTGAGCTTTATGTGTGCGATTGACAGTCTTCAAGGTCGCTACTGGGTGTCGTGCAAATGGAGCACATAAACGCCGTCATTTGGTATCGGATCTCTTACGATTGGAGCGCCGATTAGCTCGGTCGATTGCCGCGACTTGTCCCGGCTGTTCGGCTTTTTCATCCCTGGTCGTTTACCCCGGCGATCCTGAGGATATTGTCTGCCTTTTGCGTGCTTCTTTGGAGAGCCGGGAGGTGGTGTCTTCTCCCCTGGGTTGCGGGGTCGAATGCGCTGGCTGAGACTGCGGCAATGAAGGGCGAGATAGTCGCTGTATGCGGTGTACTATCGCGGGCCGATTTCACGTGCTAAAAGAGTGCCGTTGGCTTTGACATTGCAGTGGAGTTGGCGAGTCCAATTGGCCCAGGTTGGCAGAAGCTTTTGGGCCAACCGAAAGAGGCCATTTTGCCAGCGCAATTGTCCGCAGATACCGTACTGGTCCGCCTCCCAATTCCGCTGGATATCCGATGGCGATACCAGCCTTGTGAGTGGCGTAGGAACCTCAATCGGATGCCTGCCAATTCGTGCCTATGAAGCGGTTGCCACTTCGACTCATGCCCTGTCAGAGAAACGATTGCCGGAAGGCAGAAAAGGGCGGCCAGAGGAGCAACCATCCGTCACCTTGAACGCCGAGGAAAGCCAGGGGGAATCGTGTTTCTTTCTCCGGCGGATGAGCGCCGGAATTGGCACACGATTTGGCCAGGGGTTCGTCGGCTTTCAGGTGCTTGATCGACCCTGTAGAAGCCGAGATTTTGCGGAGTCCATATGCATTACCTCTTCGTGCGCCCGGCTGGGGCAGAGAGAGACATTCCGAACATAGCAGGAGGGCTTTTTTACGGGCGTGGGCGCGGCCTGTCAACGCCCCGGAGCGAAGCGCAGCCGAAGGCGTCCCGCGTTCTTTGCGGGACGGGGCTTGACGGGCCGTGATCCGCGCCCGTACTCTCTTCCCGCTTCGGAATGGCTCGGTTCCTGTTGCGGCGGAGCCTACCGCTGACGCGCGTCCGGTTCTTTCTTGCCGAAGTGTTTCTCGAACAGCTCGCGGGATCGCTGCACGCCTTTCACGGTCACCACGACCGACTTGGCCTTGCTCTGGGGATCGGAGACATAGCCCTTCGCGTGCAGCCGATCCATTGCGACCCAGTCGTGCCCTTTCCACGCTCTCGCCCCATCTTGGTCTTCCTCGAACATCGTCAGGGAGAGCAGCGCCAGCACCATCTCGTCCACTTTGTCTTGGTCGTATTCCATCGCGCACCTGGATTGGAGTTCGCCGCAAGGGTAGCACTTCGTGACTCGGACAACCACCGGACAAACGCCGGACAGAGCCCGGACGCACACCGGATGCCGGGGGCGCGGCCTCAGCGGCCCGGATTCCCCATTCTTCGCGCAACCCTCGGCGGATCAATGTGTTTACGCGATGCCCGCCCGCAGCGGTTCTGCCGTTTACGAACGGAGACGGCAGGGACGCGAGAAAAATCTAAGTCGCTGCCTCACAACAAGTTTACGCACGTAAACGCGCACGCCGCCTCCGGTATCCCTGCAGCTCCCTACTTGGGGATGACGTGTCCCTATCAACCCGCTGCGCCAGCAGCGCCAGATTTTCACCCACCCCGGCACGGCACTTTGGGCAGGCAGGCCACCCGAAACCCCGGCTCCGTAGGCACCAAAAAAAATCTCCCCAGAAACCCCGGACTCGGCCCGGACCCGGTATTAGATCAGGGAAGGAGGACTCATGGACGCTTTTACAGAACAGCTCGTGGCGAATGACCTGACCGATCTTTTGTACCAAGTGGAATGTTAGTGTAACGCTTCGTTGGACAATTGTCCGTAGTCGTCGTCGGGGGTGTGGGGATGTGGGAAACGCGAAGCGTTTTCCGGGACGATCAAACGGACGACATAGAACGTGATAGAACTTCCCCTTCTTAAGTTTCGCCATGGTGGCTCAGTCAGCCGGGACTCGGACGATTTTGATCTCTTTGATGGCGTCATTCCGGTTGGTTGTGAAGGGATACTCCGAGGCTTTTTTCAGGTCGTAAGTTTTGTAATCGATCCTCGTCTGTCCGGCTTCGCCGTAGGTCACCGTCACATAGAATCGCCCGCGTTCCGCACTTAGCTCCTCGATCTTCAACCGGCCCTGGCCGGTCCTCGGATCGAACGCCGGCAGCGTCACCTTCAACACTCCGTCCGGGCTGGTTACGCTGTCGTTGATATTCACCTGTCCACTCTCCTCTGGGTCATTGGCTCTCCGGCTTTCGACCCTCCCGAATGGCTTCCAGACTCTTCTTGATGTCCGCTTTGATTGCGTCCTCGGTCCTGCACACACGGCTGTCGCTGGCGTTGCCTAGAGCTGAGCCACTCTTGTGAACCAGCTCAGCAAATTCCTTCACGCATTGCTCGTGTAGTACCTGAGGGGAGAGGCTGGTTAGAAACGGCTCAATGGCCTTGCTCTTAGCGAGAAGCAGGTCATCGTAATCCTCGGAGTACGCACCATCCAGTTTGAATCGAACCAAGCTGGCGAGTGCCTGCAAGGAAGCGTTCGTATTCCGCGCTGCAATCAGAGACATGGCCAGCTCTAGTCTGTCTGGTCCTACGCACGCGACCGGAGTCTGCACACACAGCCGCGCCCCGGAAGAACTCGTAGCGATCGTGAGAGACGCGAGAACTGCCCGCTGCGCTTGGCCGATGTCCTCCTGTTCGGCTTTGCGCGCAGCAGTCTGTCCGTATGTGACCTGAACCCCACAGAGACACAGCACAGCAGCTTCAACAAAGAGCTTACGGAAACCGTATTTCATCTGAATGGGCATCCTCGATTCCGTGTCTGTTCCTATCACTGGAGTGGAAGTCCCGGATACACCGTCATCGTGTTGTTTGGTTCAGAACTCAGCAGGTCATTCAGCGCATTGATATCGTCCTGCGATGCGGTGATGCACCCTTCAGAGCAGAATGGTTTATTACGAGACGGCCCGAATGGGTTGAGACAGAAGTGCGTCAAAAGTCCGTTGCGATAGTACGCCGCGGCTGGGTCGTCAGGGATTAAGAGTGTGCCGCCGTGCTTATGGGACGCCACATCATTGGAGAAATGGTAGTGGCCGGGCGGAATCGGCCCGGTGCCAGACTGCGACGCACAATCTGGATTGTTCTTGCACTGGTGCTGCGCATCGCGATTGTTTCCAGATGCGGCGGGGAAACTCACGGGCGAATCACGCGGGTCGTCTGGAGAGCAATACAACCACCCATTCCCATCCGGCCCTTGGATGTAATAGTCACACGTCGCCAAACCGGTGGGATCGAACTTCCCCACGGGCGAGTTCTTGACATACGCGTAAAAATTGGGTCCGCGCCCATTGAACCTGACCGGATCCTCGCTGGTGAATCGGCCTGTGTTCGGGTCAAAGTAGCGCGCCCTGTACTGGTAAATTCCGGTCTCCGAATCGAACTCGCGACCGGTATACCGGAAAGGATTGGTGACAGTTCCCGTCGAAGCCGTCAGATTTCCAAAGGAGTCGTACGTGTAGGTGCTCGCGAGAGAACTGGTTCCACTGCTGAGCGAGGAAACTGAGCCCAGACCATCTTGCTCGTAGAAGCTCGTCGTCCCCGCCCGAAGTTGGGCCAACGGTTCATCAAGGCTCTTGCTTTGCGTGTAGCGCGCCAGCACGTTGCCGCTGTTGTCCAGTTCCTCGATGTCGTTGTACCCGTCATACAGATAGTTGGTGGTGCCGAGCGGGCCACTCTTCTGGATGCGCCGTCCGAGGGGATCGTATTTAAACGTGGTTGTTCCGACGCCGGGATTAACAGCCTGTGTTAGCCGGTTCTCGAAGTCCCAGGAGTAGGATTTGCCGGAGGGATCGGAGAGGGTACCGCCGTTTGCGTCGTATGTGTAGCCGCCGCTCGGAGTCGAGGTCAGCTCGTTCGACGTATTGTAGCTGTACGGGTTCATCCCCAATGAACTCAGCCTATTCCCCACCGCGTCGTAGCTGTAGCTCTCCGTGGTACCACCACCTTGGGTTACCGGCAGCAGCTCGTAAATCGCGTCGTAGCCATAATTCGACGTGATCCCGTTGAGATAGTTGGTCTTGCTCGTCCGGTTGCCAGCATAGTCGTAGCCGTAGCTGGCCCCATCGAGAGTCGTCGAGCCTGCCTGGTGTAGCACGCTCAGCAGGTGCGACACGGAGTCGTAACCATAGTTGGTGTTGACGCCGTTCGGCCGCGTTAGCTGCGTCCTCCGGCTCAGCGCATCGTAGCCGAAGCCGAACTGGCCGGTCAACGAGTTGGTCAGCGTCGCGAGCCGGTTCAGCGTGTCGTAGTTGTAGGTGTTCGTGCTCCCGTCGGGCGCGGTCAGCGACTTGCGGTTCGAGGCCGCGTCGTAGGTGTAGGCGTTCTGGAAGTTGAAGCCCGGCAGGAACGAGTACTGCGTGCTCGTGCCGATCAGGCGTCCCATGTTGTCGTAGGCAAAAGCGTACGTGCCCGTGGGGTCGGTTACCTGCTGGATCTTGCCCACCAGATCATAGACGTAGTTCGCGGCGGTCGAATCCGGATACGTCTTGCTGGTCATCCGGTACAGCGAGTCGTAGACGTACTGAATCGTCTGGTTCTTGCGGTCGGTCTTCGTCTGCAGATTGCCGATCGCATCGTAAGTATAACTTTCCGCCAGGGTGGAGGGGAATGTAGTCTGCGTGACCCAGCCCCGCGCGTTGTAGCCGAAGTACGTAGTGTGGTTGTTCGCATCCGTGATGCTGGTCAGGTTGCCTTCGGTGTCGTAGGCATACTGCGTCGTGTTCTGCGCCGCGTCGGTTACGGTGGTCAGGCGGTCAGCGTCATCGTAGGTGTAGGTGGTGGTCTTTTGGTTCTGGTCCGTCGCCGAAGTGCGGCGGCCACGGGAATCGTATCCAAAGCCGACCGAACTGCCGTCTGGATAGCTGATGGCAGTCAGGCGGTTCATCATGTCATAGGTGAAGGTGGTCGGATGGGAGGCGCCGTTGATAGGATCGATGACCGCGGTGCGGTTGCCACGAGAATCGTATTGGTAAGTTGTAGTGTGCTGCTGCGCGTCGGTGATGGTGGCAATCAGGCCCGCCGGCGTGTACGTGATGTTGGTGGGATTCGTCAGCGGGTCGGTGATTTGCGTCAGCTCGCCTTTCGTGTCATAAACAAAGTGCGTGACGCTGGCCGGGGTGCTGCCATTCGGCTGCGGAGACGTGACCGAGGTCAGGTTGCCGTTGGCATCATATGCGTTCGTCGTTACATTCCCGAGCGCATCGGTCATGGTCAACACTTCCCCAAAACTGTTGTAGGTGTACGAAGTCCTGACGGTTGTATTGGCGTCCAGTTGCTGTGAAACGGAGGCTACGTTGTTGTTCGAATCGTAGGTGTAGGTGGTGACGTGTCCAAGGTCATCGGTGTGCGTAAGCACATTCCCACCGGCGTCGGTTGTCTCCTGAATGTTGCCGCGAACCGTGCACGTGCTGCATCCTGACCCCGAAGAACTGGAGAGCGTCCATTCCCCGCCGGTCATAGCCATGCTGTAGCTTGACTGGTTTCCCAACGAGTCCGTTACCTGTGCGAGGCTGGTTATTTGGAATGATGGCCCTTGGGTGCTGAGGTTCGCCACCTGAACGCTGAGAGCCCCCGTTACGGATCCAGGGGGAACGATGGCCTGGATCGAGGTGTCGCTCCAACTGACGATCTGGGCTGGGAAGCCGGGATAGAACGTCAGGGAACTGTTGCTTTGCGTGGCGCCGAAGCCAGCGCCGGTGATGGTGACCTGGCTTCCGACTTCACCACTGCTTGGGGAAATGCCCGTGATCGTGGGCTGCGGCTCAACCGTAAATTGCATGCCGTTACTTGAGGCGCTGCCTACAACGACCGTGACCGGGCCGTTGGTCGCATTCGATGGAACCTGAACCAGCAGGTTCGTGGCATTCGCGACGAACGCATATGATCCATTGTAGGAAATGATAGTTCCCGCCACGCCGTTGAACAGGACCTGGGTCGTGAGACCCTGGGAGGTGAGTCCAGAACCATTTACTGTGATTTGCGCTCCCAGCGGAGCGCCGGGCGGCGAGAGGCTTCCAATAGCGGGGCCGCTCACGGTAAATACTTGGCTTGAATTGCTCGTTACCGAATTCACAACAACGGTTATCGGGCCGGTCGTCACGTTACTGGGCGCAAGTGCGGTGATCGAACTGTTGCTCCAGGTCGTAATCGAAGTTGCCGGAATACCGTTGAAATAGAGCGTACTGCTCCCTTGAGTATTGGCAAAGTTCGTTCCGGAAATCATCACAGACGTGCCTGCGACTCCGAAACCGGGAGATAAGGAGGTGACACTCGGTGTCGGTATAACCGTAAACGGCACCCCGTTGCTCGTTGAACCATCCACGTTGACGGTCACATTCACGTTTCCACCGGGGGCGTTCGCCGGAACCGTTGCCGTAACTGAGGTTTCGCTCCAGCTACTTGGCGTAGCGGCACCTCCGCCGAACGAAACCGTTGTGGAATCTAATTGGTCTCCAAGGTTCGCTCCCGTAATTGTTACGCTGGTTCCTGCTGGGCCTGAACTCGGCGAGATGGCTGATATCGTAGGCGTTGCCACAACGATAAAGTTCGAGCTGGCTATGGCGCCGTTCACAGCGACCGCAAGAGGCCCGGTGGTAGCGCCGCTTGGAACCGTCACAACGATCTGGGCGTCGGCCCAACTCTTTACGGTGGCCGATTGCCCGTTGAATGTAACTGTGCTGAGGCCTTGCGATGCCCCAAAGTATGAGCCGTCAATCCAAACGGTTGCGCCGACAGCCGCGGAGGATGGGCTCAGCGAGATGATTGACGGTGGCAAGTTGTCTAAAACCTGCGCGGTAGTGAAAAAGGACTGGTAAAAAGTGAGTGCCTGCCCCTCAGTATCAAGAATACCGTTTGTGGCACTGAATGTGTAGAATGTCGCCGAGTCTAGTGGCTGATTGGGCGTGAACGTCGCCGTGCGGGCATCTGTTGACAGCGAAATTGTTCCAGCCACTGGCAGCAAAGTACCGTTTCCGCCTGGATCGGCGTACGCCAGGAATGTCGCCGTTGTCACGGTCAGTGGGTCGATAGCTTTACTGAACTGCACCTGGATGGAGGCGTTGGTAGGTACCGCACTAGCGTTGTATGCAGGACTGATGCTCGCTACTGTCGGTGTAACCAGATCGGCTCCCGGTCCAGTTGTGAAAGTAGAACTCAGGGGTGCGGTTTGCGTGTTGCCGCTGAAATCCTCAACCCCCGTTATCGTCACAGTGTAAGTCGTGCTTGGCGACAGCGGCACCACGGGGACAAGGGTTAGCGTTTGGTTCCCATTGCTTAAGGTCGATGATAGCGCCGCAGAAGCGCCACCGCCAGTTAGCGAAACTCCGGCGAGGTGCGTCCCATCCACTGGCTCATTGAACTGAATTAAGACCTGCGCGTTTATTGGTACCGATGTCATGCCGCTCGCAGGGTTCACAGCTACAATTTGCGGCGCATTCGTGCTAGCCGCAGAGCCTGTTGTGAACGTGAAATAGCACAGTGTGCATCCTGACGTCTTCAGTGTGTTTCCTGCCAGGTCAACTATATTCCCTATTTCCACCGGATAATTGTAGTTAGCCGCCAGCGGTGCACTCGGTAGGAAAGTAATGGTCTGACCGTCAGGACTCACGGAGTAAGTACCTGCAAGGTAGGTATTGCCGTTGAGGACCGAGAATGTGCTGCTATTCACTGTACCTGGATCGATTGGCTCACTCACATGCAGCACCACCACCGCGTTTACTGCTACGTTGCCGGCGCCGTTAAGGGGACTAGCGCTTAGCACCGAGGGTTGTATCGTATCCGGCCCTGGTCCTGTCGTGAACTGAGTCGTTTGCGCAGGCACGGGGTTGCCCGCGACATCTGTCACGCCATTGATTGTTAAACTCATTTGAGTTCCGTCAGGAAGCGGTGCGTGCGGCGTCAGCGCTACCGTTTGATTGCTGTTACTGAACGTGATCGAGTCTGGCACCACGATTGTCCCGCCGCCACTCAGCTGAATCGTGCTGCTGTTTACCGTCAGTGGATTGATCGGTTTGCTGAACACGAGCCGCACTATCGCGTTGTCTCCGACGTTGGTAGCACCATTTCCGGGGGACAGGGACACAATAGCTGGAGCCACCGTGTCCGGTCCCGAACCCGTCGTGAACGAAAGTTGCGTCGGGCCGACAAACGCTACGCCGTTCGTTCCCTTCAACCCACTGCCGATTTGACAGTCGGGAGATGAATTCGCCGGTAACGGATTCCGCGGGACGATTTGAAGAACATTTCCGCCGTATACGATATTCGTGGCAGTTTCAAACCATGTCTGGTTCAAATAACAAGCCACCACACCGGGGCCGATGCTGGAAGGATCCAGTGGTTCGTTGAAACTGACATCCATTACCACATTTGTCGGCACCCCCGCTGTGCTGGATGGCGGACTCGTGCTCACCAGGGTCGGTGCCGTGATGTTCGGGTCTGGTACTGTCGTGAATGAACCTTGATAGGTCGTTGCGCTATTCCCATCCAGGTCCATCGCCGTCGAATCTAGAACAACTTGTACAGGCGTGTTCGGCTGAAGCGGTGCCGCCGGCGTAAACTGCACTACTTGCGCGTTGTCTGTGATCTGAATCGCGCCGTCCACCAGAACTCCATTTTGTGAAATGTGAACCGCTCCTTGCACTGTTAGCGCGTTCATCGGTTCACTGAGATAAAGCACTACGCTGCTGTTTAAGGGAACTCCTGTTGCTCCGTAGCCGGGTCTCTGACTCACGACAAAGGGGCGTGCCGTATCGAATGCTGTTGTTGTGAACTGGCTGGTGAAGTTGGCTAGTGCATTCCCAGATAGGTCCGTGATTCCGCTAGTTGCTACTACTGTCACTGCGGCAGCGGAGGGAAGAACCGCTCCCGGCGCGCTCAGTGTAACCACGCGATTGTCCGCCGAGCGACTGATGGAAATGGCTAACCTGTTTCCATTCACGAGCAGGCCAAAGTTGTTGGTGTTGATCGTACTTGGATTCAGGGATTTAGAGAATGTCAACACAACCGGCGCATTCCAGCCGATGCCCGTCGCTCCATTCTGGGGCGTAATCATTGTGACTGTAGGGGGCGTTGTGTCCGTCGAAACAGCCGTCGTGAAGCTGCTGCCGAAGCCTGGACTTTTGTTCCCCGATAAATCCAGCACCCCGTCATAGTTCACTGCGACTGATATTGTGGCGTTTCCAGGAAATGGCGACAGCGGCGTGAAGGTGAGTACAGTTCCCGTTGGGTCTAGAGCGTAATTTCCGGCTACTACTCCGCTAACTCCGTTGACCGATACTGGGACTGTGTTACTGCTGACGCTCGTTGGATCGATCGCTTCATTGAACGTCAGTACGACCGGGCTGCTTGGCGACACGCCAGTTTTTCCGTTTGTCGGATTTACGCTCACAACCGATGGCTGGGTAGTATTTGATACCCCTGACGAACCGGTCGTGAACGTGCTATTGAAAGATGCTACCGGATTCCCGGTCAGGTCTATTACTCCAGCGATTGAAACAGAATACGTGGTGCTGACTGCCAGCACGCTGGTGACCTGCCCCCTGCTTTCGTTCACGTAAGAATACGACAACTTTCTGCTGCTCCATCCACTCCATCTCCGGTTTGAGCCAGGATGGGGGAGCGCGAGGGGCAAGGGACGGCGTTTGAGTTCCTTGCCCCTCGCTCAGCGCTGTAGAAGCCTGCGGCCTCAGCAGCAGCAAACTCTTTCGGGGTCTTGTATCCCAAGCTGCTGTGCGGACGCTCTTCGTTGTACTCGGTTCTCCACGCTGCGATCTTCCGCCGCGCATCGAACAGGTTCTGAAACCAACTTACCGACAAACACTCTTCCCGCAGCCGTCCGTGAAAACTCTCCACCCGTGCGTTCTGCGTCGGCTTACCAGGCTGAATGTGCACCAACTCGATCTGTCGTTCCACACACCACGCCAGAAAATGCCGACTGGTAAGTTCCGGCCCGTTGTCGCAGCGAATCGCCAAGGGCTGCCCGCGCTCCGCCACGATCGCATCCAACACGCGCGTTACTCTCCGGCTGGCAAAGCTCGTATCCACCTCCAAGGCCAAGCACTCCCGGGTGTACGCATCCACCACGCTCAGCACTCGAATCACTCGTCCGCACTCCACCGCATCGTGCAGGAAATCCAACGCCCACTCCTGGTTCGCCGCCGTCCAGACGCGCAGCGGCTGTCCAGCACGCACGCAGTGTTTCCGCTTCTTCCGCCGGATCATCAGCCCCGCCTCCCGATACACGCGATGCACTCGCTTGTGGTTCACATGCTCTCCCGCGCGGCCCAGCAAAACATGCAGTCGTCGATACCCGAAGCGCGGCTTCTCCCGCGCCAACTCCACCAGCCGCGTTCGCAACGGTTCGTCACTCCGCGTCGTCTCGTAGCGGTAACTCGACACGGCCATGGTCATCAGGCCGCACGCCCGCCGTTCGCTGAAGGCATAATCTTGCCGTATCTGCCCGATAGCTGCCTTCAGCGCTACGAGCTCCAACCGTTTTTTCGGATCACCGACTGCAGGGCTTCTTTGTCCAAACTCAGATCTGCAACCAGCTTCCGCAGCTTCGTGTTCTCGTCACGCAACTGCTTCGCTTCCTGCGCCTGGCTCACATCCATGCCACCGTACTTTGCCTTCCAGGCGTAGAGCGTGTGCTTGGACACGCCCACCTCTCGCGCCACGTCTTCCACCTTTCGCCCCGCCTCCACCTGCTTCAGTGCCCCAATCATCTGCGCTTCCGTGTGCCTGCTCCTCGACATACACTCTTCCCCTTTCGTTCGCAAAAATCATACTCAGCTTTGTACCGAAAGAGGGGATCAGGTCACTGGTGGGCACAAATGCTAGCTTTGTGCGATCGCTGCTCAAGCTGACAATCCCTGAAATTGTGTTTCCGCCAACCGATAGAACGACGGCATTGCTTCCCACACTAGCCACGCTTATTGGCCCACTCAGCAGCACCTCAATCTCAGCATTTACTGGCACTCCGCTCGCACCATTACCTGGGCTAACAGCCACGACCGTAGTAGGCGCAGTCTGCTGGGCCGTCCCCGTAAGCAACAGCGACTCGAAACTGGTCAACGCATGCCCCTCAATGTCGGTGATTCCGTTTGTTGCTTGCACGAAGTAATAGGTTCCAGAATCCAGAGGTACACTCGGCGCAAAAGTTGCCGTGAACCCATCCGCGGACACTGACACGGTGCCTGAGGCCGGGATCGTGAAGTTTGAGGGATCTGCATTCACCGTGAAGGTCGTCACTGTAACAGTGAGCGGATCAACGGGTTTGCTGAACTGGATTTGAATAGTTACGTTGGTCGGGACCCCGGAAGCATTGTTCGCTGGACTGCTACTCACAACCTGTGGTGTCGTGGTGTCAGTGCTCGCACTCGTCGTAAACGTGAAGGTACCGGGATTCTGCAGCGCAAACCCGCCCATGTCAGTAATCGCCGCATTGATCGAAACTGTATACGACGTGTTTGGGGCAAGTGCAGTCTCAGGAGTATAAGTAATGCGCTGATTCCCATCGGAAAGCGCGATGCCGCCAGGTATCGCTACGCCTGCCGACTGCAACTGAACTCCTTGCGACACGCTGAGTGGGTCAAGCGGTTCATTAAATTCCAGAACCACAAGACCGTTTGTCGGGACCGCAGTTGCGCCGTTCTGTGGGCACATACCCACTAAAGTAGGAGCATCTGTATCTTCTGAGAAGGAAGTCGTGAAAGAAAATGTTTGTCCCGACAGGGAGTTGCCCGAAGTATCCTTGATAGTGGAGCTTAAACTTACAGACACAGTCCAATTAACCGGGAATGGAGGCTGGGGGACGAACGATGCTGTTAATCCGCTCGGGTCTACCTGCACCGCCCCGCACAGAATCAGTCCGTTTGCGCTAACGTGAAAGCTCTGCGGGGTCACCGTACCCGGATCTATAGACTTGCTGAACTGCACTACAACCGATGCGTTAATTGGTACCCCTGTACTCCAGCTCTGCGGGCTCGTTTGGACAATTTGCGGAGCTGTCGTGTCTAGTGAACTCCCGGTCGTGAATGTACTTTGAAATTCAGGCGAGGTTTGATTTTCAGAAACATCTGTAACTGCCACCGAATAGCTTGTAGATGCCGTCAGATTCTGCGTGGGTGTGAATGTCAAGGAAGAACCATCAGCTGACAGAGCAAGGCTACCCGCAACTGCTGTTGTACCCTGTGAAACCGTCAGGGTTCCGTTAACGATGGCACCCGGTCTAGCCGGGTGAGCAAAACGAACGACGACGCGGGTATTCAGCGGAACACTTCCACTTGCATTGCTGGGCTGCACTTGAACCACCTGTGGAAAGGTCAACGTTGGCGGTGGCGGCTGGCATGTAGACAGTGTGGTGCCAGCAGGTTGCCCAGGGCAAAGAACCGCAAACGTTCCAGGCGAACTCTGATTGTTGTACTCAGTAGCGACCCAGTCGGCAGAGCGTACAACTTTCGAAACCCGAACCTCGTCAACTGCTCCGGAGAAGCCTTCGTCAGGATAACCGGTGGCGCCAATCTGCAGATTGTGATTTGAATCAAATAACAAAGGCGTACCAATAAAGGTTCCCGATCCAATTTGCTGTCCATCCCCGTAAACCTGGTAAGCATTGGCCGTGACAGCGTACACAAAATGGTGCCAAGCATTGGTAGAATATGGGAAGCTGACGTCAGCTGACGTTGTAAGCCACAGGCCGCCATTCCCAATATCACCGTGTACGCCGCCAACATTTAGTGTTGCATCAAATGCATAATCTTCATACTGTATCGGCACTCGAGAGCCAAAGAGGCCTAAGCCGTTAGCCATGGAATTCGGCTTTGCCCACTCCTCGATTGTGAACGAACCAGAGAGCGAAGTTTTCGGGCTGACAGTAATTGCAGCATAACCGTCGAAGTTTGCACCGCCGCCGATTTGTCCTGAAGTGGCTGTGGCTCCACTGACGACTCCGTTGTTGCCATTGCTGGTTGAATCATTTGCAGTTAGATTTGTGCCGTCTGACAGGTGCCAAACGCCGACGTAGTTGGCGTCCCACACCGCGGTCTTGTTCGATTGATCGGATGTGATGGACTGACTGCCATAGAACATGTAGATGACGGTATTCGTCGTGTGCGAAACAAGTGGAACTTGCACCCAGTAATTCACCGCACCCGTGGTCGGAGAATAACTTTCCTGTTCGAAAGGCAGGAGATTCGCGCCGGCTGCATCCGAGGTGAAAATGACGTCATAGCCCTTTGCACTCTGCACCTCTCCACCGTTCGCCACATTGGCCAAGTCGGGATAGGTTCCTGATATCAGCAGCGGGTAGTTTTGCTGATCAGTATTTTGGATTTGCGCACTGTTAATTACGATGGCCCGTTCATAAGCATAAGGCGGAACTACCGTGAATGACACCCCGTTGCTATTTTCTCCGCTCGCGTAGACTACGACGTTGCCCGTGGTCGCCCCGCTGGGCACGGGAGCCACGATCGAAGTCGCACTCCAGTTCGTCGCCGTTGCCAATGTGCCATTGAAACTCACTGTGCTCGTGCCCTGCGTCGATCCGAAGTTCGTCCCTGTGATCGTCACCGACGCAGCCACCGCTCCTGAAGTCGGTGAGAGGTTCGAAATATTGGGGGCTGGAACTACTGTGAATGACACCCCGTTGCTATTTACTCCGCTCGCGTAGACTACGACGTTGCCTGTGCTCGCCCCGCTCGGCACGGAAGCCACGATCGAAGTCGCACTCCAGCTTGTCGCCGTTGCCAATGTGCCATTGAAACTCACTGTGCTCGTGCCCTGCGTCGATCCGAAGTTCGTGCCCGTAATCGTCACCGACGCACCGACTGCGCTGGATGTCGGCGAAAGGCTTGTGATGTTTGGGCCAGAACCCGGCGCGGTGATGGGAAGATTAGCGTCGAGTTGTCCCATCTCCGTCGTGCTCAGGATTCTTCCTTTGTAAACAGCCAGGTACACCATCTTCCCGTTCAGCGAACCGGCGAAATCGAAGGCCGCGTTTCCGATTCGAAACGGCTTGTTGGTTGCATTCGCATATCCCAAAGTGCCGCTACCGTCAGAAGAAGTCGCTTTTGTTTGTTCCACTCCGTTGATGAACAGGTGTGCAGCCGCCGCTGTTGCCACCGTGCCATCCCAGGTGAATGCGACCTGCGTCCATCCGCCAGGGGAAATAGTCCCACCCCCTGCGGCAACCCGCATGTCTGTGCTGCTTTTTTCCACCGTGAGCTTCAGCGCTCCGCTACTGTCCCATCCGAAAACAAATCCCGAATCGATCGCGTTGTTGTCGTTCTTTTCGCACACCCCAGCGGCAGCCACGGAATTGACGTACACTTTCGCGACGACCGTCATCTTGCTGGTCGTGAGCTGATCGAATGTCAGGTCGGTGCCTGCGTCCGCGTAACTGTTGAGCGAGCTGCCACCGTTGAAAACGATCGAAGGATCGCTGGTGTTCCAGGTCGGCTGACTCCCGCCAGAGAAATTGGACAACTGGCTGTCCACCAAGTTTTTGTCGGACGTACCGCTGCCTTCATTCATGATGAACAACCCCGCCAGATTTGCCGCCAAGGAATTGTTCACGTCTAAAAGCGAACCTACAGGACGATACGGGTTGACGATCGTCATGGCCACGCCGTTGCTGGCCACTCCGCTAACGGTCACCACCACATTGCCGGTCGTCGCCCCCGTTGGCACCGGAAGCTGGAGCGCTACGTCGATAGTGGCGCGAGCAACGGCAGTGGCGGAGGAAGTGGCGGCACCCCGGCTGGCACCTACACCGTCACGGTTACTGGCGGGGCGGGCTCGGCCCAGCACGCGGCTCCGGTGACATTGACAGTGCAGGGATTGCACTCCAAGAACGCCGACGCCGCCTCACACGGACGATGAAAATCGCGTTTCACAACGTCGCGAGCAGGCGAAATGGGGCGTACACGGGCTGTTGTTTTTGATGTCAAAGAGGTGATTGTGTATGAGCAAAATGTATGTAGAGCGTCATGATGGCAAGTACGTTGTGATCCAGAAGAAGCAGGAACTGGCGACGGCTAATACGCAAGCGAAAGCGGCAGAAAAGGCGCATAAAATAGATCCAGAAGCCGTCGTTTTAGCTGGGCGCGTGCGGACGATGCCGGGGGGGAAGCCCGATAAGTGGCGCAGAATTTATTGAGTTGTAGGCGAGGGGCAGAGAGTAGCTCAAGCTGCGGCGGCGAAAGGGGGAGGGAATGAAACGGTACCGGCTGCTCAGGATATCGGGCAAAGAGGCGGTGACATATCCTACTGGCGAATGGCAGTTGTGGCCCACAACCCCGGAGGCGTACGAGTACGCCATCGCAACACTTCACGTCGACTGGGCTAATGGAATTCAGGCATGCAGCGCCAAGCGCGAGGTTTTTATTTTCAAGAATGGGAACGCAAAGCTCCCCGTTGTACTAGAAAGCTTGCGCAAGGCCGGAATCCCACAAGACGAAATCGCGTTCGAGTAAAAGTGAACACACCGCCCGCTCCAACGGGCTTTTTTGTCTGCAGCTCTGCTACACCGATTCTTGCAATTCCCCCACCTTGCAGTTGCGAATCGTGGACAATTGTGCCCGCGAAGACCCCTGGACAAAGCGATTTCAGGGCTGGCATTGGGAATCGTCCTGTGGAGAACTGTCCGCATGACAGAGAGACCTGTATTCAAAAGAGTCGGTGCATCTACATATGCCTGCACTGTCTGTTCCAATTTTAAGGCTACTTGTGATTTGCTGAGCCGCGGGCAGCAGAATCTGAGGCGGCAGAGCTCGTTTGGGTTACGACAGTGCTTCTCTGTAACTACTTGCTGGACAATGAGTTCATAGCTGTGCATGCCGAAACACACGAGGCGAATTCTCGGACATAGGTGATATACTTATCCCATGTCAACCGCGGCAGCGCCTAGGGCAATAGCGGTTTCCGAGAGCCTCCTCCGACGCGAAGCCGTCGAGAACGCGATCGCGGACCTCCGTCTGGAGGGTCTCGCTCCCACTTCCGATGCGCAACTCCTCTTCGAACAGTTTGTCCAGGGTGAACTGACCGAAGAACAGTTAGCGAACACCAAACGAACCGGAAAGTAGAGGGATTTTCTTATGTCAGTTGGCGACGATGTGCGCAGCAGAATCAATACGGTTGAAGTGGCTCTGAAGGATGCGGGTACGGAGAACGCGGTTCACGCGATTGTGGACGTGCTCAAGGAAATCGCCAGTGCGCTGGACGATGTAGAGCGCCGAGCTAAGCGCGCAGGGAAGTGAACCGTGGGGTGTAGAATCCGGGAATGATGCCACTGAAGGAAGGCCAGCAGGTTCTCATCAAGAATCCCCGCGCCCTCGTCGGAACCGTTGTAGCTGCCCGTCCAGAGCAACCGGGCGTGGCGGAGGAAGACAGGCTCTACAAAGTTCATATTGACGACACTTGTATTTGCCGGAATGCGGACCTCCAAGCGGTGAATGAGAGCACCCAAATGGACCTCAACAGTCTGGAAGGGAATGCGGAGTTGCGGCGCATGAGTGAAGCACTTGAGAAATGGCTTGCGAACAATAATGACCGCGCCGCGTGGGATCAGTTCGCTGAATCAGGCAGAAAGCTGGGCATCATCCTTCCGATGAGGAAGGACGGGAAATAGCTGGCAGTCGCGCCGAGAAAGTGACCGCCGAAATGGTCACGCACCAAGTCATCGAAGAAACAAGTCGCGGTCACCTTGGCGATTTGGAGTTCGAACGCGAGATTCAGAAAGACGAATGCATATTCCACAATGGGACCGTGTACCGTGTCCGTTGGATGGGAATAGTCGGGCCTACTGCCGAGCGCCGTCGAGTGCTTCGCGTGTACGAAACCAACGACACGTGTTACGTGGCTCGGTTGGAATAAATAAACGCGGCGGGCCGGGAATGAAAACCGCCCGTCATCCAGCACTGCGCGCTCACCCCTCTTGCGCCGGACCCGGCGAGCTTCGCTCTGCTGTCGGCGGAAGTAAAGCGCCAGAATTTTTTCGCTTATCTTTCACTTATCGGCGAAGAAAGCCTCAACAGCCGTGGTCTGGCCGTGGATTGGCTGGACAAGACCAAGAGCGTTCTGATTGGGAAAGCCTACGAACTGGGCGGATCGCAGCTTGCACAGCAAGCCGAGATTGAAAACTTACAGAAGATTTGGAGCCGGGTCTACAATGAATGCTATCCTCGCTCGATGAGCGATCCCTACATCGACCCTCAGTCAGGTGTTCTCCGAAACAGATTTGGCTTAGCCGATCAGAAATCGCTTGACCTAGCAGAGGCTAATTCCGTCTCGGTTCGTTCAATTCTATTGCAGCTCAATCCCTTGAAGGGGAACTTCGATTCCGAACATCTCAAGGCGATCCATGCGTATCTCTTTCGCGATGTTTATGAGTGGGCCGGGCAATTCCGGACGATCGCGTTAGCCAAAGCTGAGGATGTTCGGGGCGGACGAATCATCAGGTTTACGCCTCCAGACTTGATCGAACGGGAATTGAAGCACGTATTTGACGAGCTAGCTGACGAGCATTTTCTCGAAGGCTTGCCGCGAAGGGAATTTGCGCGCAAGATTGCTGCTTTGTTTTCCGAAATAAATCGTATCCATCCCTTCAGAGAAGGAAATGGCCGAGCGCAACGGCAGTTCGTGCGCCAGCTAGCTGACAGCTTGGGATTCAAGCTTCATTTCGAGGTAGTCAGCAAGGAGCGTCTCATCCAGGCCAGCATCCTGTCGGCGAACGGCGATGTCGCGATGATGGAGCGTTTGTTTGACGAAATCACGGACACAGAGCGCATTCAATCGCTGGCAAAAGTGATCGCGCATCTTGAGAGAGGTCAGTTCAAGTGGAACGATGTTTATCTGGCGACGACCACATCCGGTCGGAGCTATGCCGGCACTTTCGCCGGTAGCGACGGAGCCAACTTTTTCTTTCGTGATGACGAGAACCGAATCCTCGTGGGGAATCTCAAGGACCTAAAGAGGGCGGCGGAATCGGGAGAGAAAATCAGCTTCACTGCTTCGTAAGTTTTGCAACTCACGTTGCGTCTGCCCTCCTCTGCGACTCTCTTAGCTGGCCAACTTTAGCCGCAAATGTACCCACGCGTCGAGATCGGATGCGCGGAAACGCCATAATTTTCCGATCCGCATAGCGCGTATCTCGCCCTTGCGGGCGA
>Ga0187876_1001162_pt1 | contig 23294 bp, 15 predicted proteins | sample June2016WEW_17_4_FD_133000 | JGI IMG/M metagenome (GOLD analysis project Ga0187876, IMG submission 133000) | Peatland microbial communities from SPRUCE experiment site at the Marcell Experimental Forest, Minnesota, USA - June2016WEW_17_40 | ecosystem: Environmental > Terrestrial > Soil >...
GAGGCCCACGCTGTTGGCCGCGCGGTAGCGGCGCTCGCCGGCGACCACCACGTAGTGGAAGCGCCCATCCGCCAGCGTGCCGGCGCGGCGCACCACCAGTGGCTGGAGAATGCCGTAGGCGGCGATGGAGTCCGCCAACTCCTGCTGACGATCCGGATCGAAGTGCTTGCGAGGCTGGTCGGGGTCCGCGGAGAGCATCTCGAGGGGCAGCGTCAAGGCGCCGTCGAGCGCGCGCTCGCTGTCGAGATGGCGCGCGGCTTCCGGTGCGGCCGGAGCCGGTCGCTGTCCACGTCCCAGGACGCGGTCAAACGTCTTAGGCGGTCTAGTGGCCATGGCTGCAGGATCGCTCCTTCCGCACGCGATCGGCCAGGCTGCGGTAGGCCAGGGCAGGTGCGCCCAGCGGATCGTACTGCACGACGGACATGCCCTGGTTAGTAGCGCGCTTGACGGCTACCGCCTGGGGCACGGGGTCGGCGACGACATCGCCGTACGCATTGCGCAGGGCTTGCACGCCTTCGAGATCGTGGTTGTTGTTGCCGACACGGCTGGGCACGATGGCACAGAGCCGTGCCGCTTGCTGCGGGGCCAGCCTTTCCAGCTGCAGCAGCGTGTCGTCGAGTGCGTCAAGATCTTGCTGGGTCAGCTCCGTGGGCAGGATCGCGACATGCGTGGCGAGCAGCGCGGCATTCAGGGCAAAGCCCAGGCTGGGGGGCGTGTCGAGGATGACGTAGGCATACCCGGGGACCGAGCTCAGGAGGCTGCGCAGGCGATGGTGGTACGTGGGGTTTTGGGCGAGCGCCGCTGCCGTGGCGTCGATGCTGGCATCGCCGGGCACGATGTCGATGTTCGCCCACACCGGGCGGACGAGGTTGCCTACGCCCAGCTGGGGCTCCAGCATGCGGCCGCCGATGCCGTGCAGGCCGGAGGCTTCTTCGGCCAGCAGCACCCTGGTGAGCGACGCCTGCGGGTCGAGGTCGACCAGCAAGACTCGGTCGCCGCGTTCTGAGAGCGCGCCGGCAAGGTTGAGCGCGGTCGTGGTCTTGCCAACGCCACCCTTGCGACCGGCGATGGTGATGAGGAGAGGACCCGCTGTCTCAGCGTTCACGTGCACCCGACAATCACCGACCGACTGCTGCCAAGCTGGAATGAACGCATGCTGACATTCTCGCACAGGCCGGATCCGGCGTGCAAATCGCCGGCGTGCATGCGCACAGCGTGAGCAGGGACAGTCGCAGCGGGCAGTAGGTGATCCGGAACGCGCTGCCCGCTTGCAACGCACTACTCTGGTGTGGACGATAAATGTCCAAGCCTACCGCAGCTCGGGGCTCTTGCTGCGCACGCGTTCGTACACTTCTTCCATCACGCCGATGAAGGAGGCGTCTTTGGGCCAGAACGCGGGGAAGTCGCCCTGCTTCTTCACCTGCAGCGCCGGGACGCCGGTGCGGCCCGCAGGCTCGGGCGCCGGCAGCCGCTTGGCGCCGGCCCAGAACTCCTTGAGCGTGGTCTCAGGTGCCGGCCGGCGCGTGGGACGCGTGTAGTAGGATGGCGCAGCAGTAGCTAGCGGCGCCTGCTCCGGCTCCAGCGAGGCTGCCAGGATCTGGCCCAGGGGCGATCGCGCCAATTCCTCGCGCAACCGCTGGCGAGAGAGCCCACGCAGCTCGAAGAGCAGGAAGGGATCGGCGTCGAGATCGCCCGCGAGCACGTAGTAGACGCCGGCAATGTGCTTGCAGGGGTTTGCGTAGTCGGGACACGAGCAGGTGGTGGTGAACTCCTTCTGGCTGTGCGGGAGTAGGTGCAGCTTGAGCTCCTCGAACACGGTCTCGATGGTGTCCGGCACCTCGCCCTGCAATAGCTGGGTTACCTGGCGCGCGTTCGCGGCGATACGTGCGATGAGCTTGGTCCAGTCGGCTTCACCATACTGCTTGATGGCGATCGTGGTGGTGTAGGTGGGCTCTTTGTAGACGCCAAAGTAGGGGTTGATGGAGCCCCGCACCTTGGCCGTCACCTTGCCGCCTACGATCGTATGCTCCTTCACCCGGCCGGTGCGGGCGTAGGTCGCGCCGCGACCCAGGCGCGCAGGGTCGGTGAACATAGCCAGGGCGAGCAAGAAGCGCTTCCCCCACCAGGTGCGGCTGAATTCGGGCATTGGCGCTACCCCATCACCGCGCTCTGCTGCAGCGCGATCAGTTGCTTGAAGGTGTCGTTATCCAGGTCGGCCAGCCATGATTCATCGGCGCCTACGATCGTGGAGGAGATCCGCTTCTTGTCCTCGATGAGCGCGTCAATCTTGTCTTCGACGGTGCCTATGACCACGAACTTGTGCACGAAGACCGACTTGCTCTGGCCGATGCGAAAAGCACGGTCGGTGGCCTGGTCCTCCACCGCGGGGTTCCACCAGCGATCGAAGTGGAACACGTGCGAGGCCTTGGTCAGATTCAGCCCGATGCCGCCGGCGCGCAGCGACAGGATGAACACGGAGGGCTCTGTCTCCGGATCCTGGAACTCGGCGACCATCTGATCGCGCCGCGTGGCGCTGGTGCCGCCGTGCAGGTAGTAGCTATTGTAGTGCAGGGTCTGCCGCACGTAGCGCTCCAGCGCGGCGCAGATCTCGGTGAACTGCGAGAAGATCAGCAGGCTGTCGCCGCTCTCGATCACTTCTTCCATCATCTCGCCCAGTCGCTCGAGCTTGTGCGAGCGTTCGGGGAGATAGGCGCTCCCGTCCGCCAGGAACTGCGCCGGATGATTGCAGATCTGTTTCAGGCGCAGCAGGGTGGAGAGGATCAGCCCTCTGCGTTCGATACCCTCCAGCTCGTCGATCTGATCGGAAACTCCTCGCACCACGACTTCATAGAGGGAAGCTTGCTCGGGTGTCAGCGTGCAGTACATCTTCTGCTCGATCTTGTCCGGCAGGTCGTCGATGATGCGCTTATCGGTCTTGAGACGCCGGAGGATGAACGGCTCGACCAGCTTCTTGAGCGCGGCCGACCGTTCGGCATCCGCGTTCTTCTGAATCGGCAGCTCGAAGGACTTGCGGAACTGCGCTTCCTTGCCCAGGTAGCCCGGGTTGAGGAAGTTGAAGATCGACCACAGATCGCGCAGGCGGTTCTCCACCGGGGTACCGGTGAGGGCCACGCGGTGCGGCGATCGCAGCTTGGCGATCGCGCGGGTCTGGGCAGCCTGTGGATTCTTGATGTTCTGGGCCTCGTCCACCACGACCCGGCGCCACGGCACGCCCTGGAGGAGCTTCTCATCCAGGCGCGCCAGAGTGAAGGAGGTGATCACCACATCGTGCTCGGCACACGCGGCCCGGAATTCCTGGCCGTCCTTGCGCCGTTGGCTGCCCTGGTGCACCAGTGCGCGGAGGTGAGGAGCGAAGCGCTCGATCTCCTTGCGCCAATTGCCGAGCACCGAGGTCGGCGCGATCAGCAGGGTAGGCCCGGTGGATCCATTGGATACGGTCCGTTCGTCGAGCAGCCGGGCGATGACCTGCACGGTCTTGCCCAGGCCCATGTCGTCGGCCAGGCAGGGATTGAGGCCCAGGTTCTCCAGGTAGCGGAGCCAGGCTACGCCGCGCTTCTGGTAGTCGCGCAGGCTGCCCTGGAGGTCCGGCGGATCGTCTATGGGCGCGAATGCGCTCTTATCGTGCAGCTTGGTCAGCATCTCGCTGACGGCGTCGTCGTGGTCCCACTCCAGGTCACCGTCGGCTTCGGTCGCCAGCTTGAGCAGATCCGGCAGGCTCAGCTCCGGCATCTCTTGGGAGCGGGAGCGCCAGAAGGCCAGCATCTGCTGCATCTTCTCGCGGTCGAGCTCCATCCACTGGCCGCGGAAGCGCACCAGCGGCGCCTTGGCGTGCACCAGCTCTTGCCACTCCGCCTCGGTGAGGGGCTGGCCGTCGATGGCCACCTGGTATTGGTACTGGATGAGACTGTCGAAGCTCAGCAGGCCGGACGAGGCTGCCGTACTGCCCTTGCTGGTACGCGTGGTGGTCTTCAGGCGAATCTTGGCTCGGCGGCGGCCTTCGGGCGTCCACCAGGCGGGCACGAGCACGGTGAAGCCTGCATCCTCGAGCACCCAGGCGGTCTCCTGCAAGAAGGCAAAGGCCTCCTCCAGCGTGAGCGTCAAGCCGGCCGGCCGGTCGGTCTCCAGCCCTTCCCAGACCATGGGATAGATGCGCGCGGCGGAGCCTAAGGAGAGGAGAACCTGCTTCTCGAAGTCCTCGCCAAACTGCCGCCGGATCTCCGCCTTCGCCGCGTGGTTGAGCTGCCAGTAGTCGGCCAGGTGCAGCTTACGGGAGGGATCGCGCGCGGGAGAAACCAGAAACTCCACGCGCCAGCGGCCGGTGTCATCCGGCGGCGCCTCGTCCAGGCGGAAGCAGAGCGTGAAGGCTGCGGCGGTCCGGCTGCCGGCCAGCTTGTTACGCCAGGCCAGCCACTGCCGGTAGAGGTCAATCGTCAAGGGCTGGCGCCCGTCTTTGACCGTCGCATACAGCCAGGAACCTGAAGGTGGCGGCGCGTCCGGGTGCAGGCAATTGTAGAGGAAGGTGCCGCCAACCTGGTCGTCCAGCTTGGCGGTGAAGGGCGTAGCGGCTATGGCGCCGGCGAGCAGATTCTCGGCGCAGTGGCGAAGCAGCGATGCAGCGTCGAACACGCTTGCCGGCGCGTCTTCAGGTGCGGCAGCGGCACAGACCGCGGGCATGGCCGCGGCATAGCGATCGATCGTGGCATCGTAGCGGTCGGATAGCCATTCCCAGGCCGGGACGATCTCGAGCGCCGCCTCTGCCGTATCTCGCTTGCGCTTCGCGCGGGCCGGCTCCCGCTCCTGAGTCTTGAGTGCCGGAATGTAGTGATCTCGGAGGGCAAAGGTCTTCAGGGTCTGGGTGAAGGAGTGCCAGAACTGGATATCGATCCCAAGCTGCCAATCCTCGGCAGTGGCGGCACGGAAGTGGATCTCGTTGAGGGTGCTGATGACGCGCCACAGCCTACAGCACCAGATTTGCCAGGGCAACAGCGCCACTTGCGCGGGCGCCTCTTCGTCTACATAGTGCAGCAGCTCGAACGACGGCAGTGGCCGATGCTCCGTGCTCGGCAACAGGAAGCGCTGCAGGGTAGTTTCGCGCGAGAGCGGCTTGCCCAGCGCATCCTGCACGCCCAGGTTCACGGCCAGCCACGCGGCGAGCGCATCGGCTGCCAGGTGCCGTGGATGCAGCCCGGCCTCGGTCGCACGCTTCTTGCTAGCTAGCGGCGCGTCGGTCTCTACCCAGAGGTAGAAGGCGCCCTCCTGGCGGTAGCCGTCGTCGACGTTGGGAATCCAGGTTCCATGGAGAATGTGCATCGGTAGTACCCCTGAGGTGCTGCGCCGCTGGCACCAGCGGTTGCACTCGCTGCATCGGCAGGCAAACCTGGGACGGGCCGGAGGCTCGAGGTTCCCACGTGCGTACCCGCGTTTGCAAGAGTCAACTGTGGCTAGGGTGTAGGCATGATCGTACCAGGTCACACGTAAGACGCATGTTCGCGCGCGCCGACCTGATTGCCTTCGCCGGATCGGCGCTGGCCGCCGGCACATTGTCCGCCGCGACAAGCCGCTAGGGATGCATCACTACCTCATGGCGCGCGGACAAGGCGACCTGAAGCAGCATCGACCTGCACGGCCGGTCAGGTAGCGGCGGCGGCCGCCAGGCCCGCGCCGTCGGCCGTGTTGGCGAGATAGCCGCCTGGGCGTCCGGCCGCGCGCAGCACGAAGCCGGCGGCGGCGTGCAGCGCGCCGTGCAACGCCGCGTCTCCTTGCAGCTGCGAGAGGCGCAGCCGCGGCATATGGATCACCTGCTTGCGCATCAAGGCCTCGATGGGGCGCACGAACAGCTCCTCCGCGTGCGGCAACTCGGCGAGGTCGCCGCCCAGCACCACCACTTCAGGGTCGATGATGGAGACCGTGTTGATCACTGCGGCGGCCAGGTACTCGCTCAGCTCGCAGACGATCTGCAAGGCGCGCGGATTGCCGGCGAATGCCTGCTCGCAGACGGCGGCGCCCGTCTCGTAGGGAAGGCCGCGCGCTTGCGCGGCCTGCAGGAGGTAGTGGATCCCGGCGATAGACTCCAAGCTGCCGAAGGAGGCGTGTTCTCGGTAGAGGCTCTCGCGGTCGATTACCATGTGCCCTATCTCACCGGCAGCGCCGGAGCTGCCGCGCAGCAGCTCGCCATTGAGAATCAGGCCGGCGCCGATGCCGGGGCCGACGAAGATGAAGACGATATCGCGAATGCCGTGGGCGCAGCCGGAGTGCTGTTCGCCGAGCGCGGCAAAGTTGACGTCGTTGTCCATCACCACGGGCACGCCAAGATGCTGCTCTAGCTCGTGCATCAGCGGTCGATCGCTGAGTCCCGGGAATACGCTGGGAGCAGACTGCACCATGCCTGTCGACACGTTCACCACACCCGGCACGGCCAGGCCGGCGGCCAGCACGGTCTTGGGCTCATGCTGGGAACTATCCAGCGTCTGCGCGATCAGGCCGCGCAATTGCGGCAGCACGCTCCGGCGCTTCTCCAACGCCAGCGGCCGGGCAGTCTGACAAAGGATCTCGCCGCTCAGGGTGGCAAGCGCGGCTCGCGCGTCCTGGGTGCCTAGCTGCAGGCCCAGCACTACGCCCGCATCGAGCCGAAACGTGTAGAGATCGCCCAGGCGCCCCCCCGTGGGCTGCGACTTGCCCACGGTCTCGATCATGCCTTCCAGCATCAGCTCATCCACGATGCGGGACGCCGTGGGACGCGACAGCTGCAAGCCCCGTGCGATGTCCGCGCGCGAGAGCGGCCCGGCGGCGCGGATGAGTTGCAGCACCTTGATGCGATTGGGCACACGGTGAAACTCGGTCGCCCACGGTACCGACTGGCTCATGGCAACCCTCCGCCTTGACAACATATACCAGCTATGTTAGCGTCTGAAACAAAGTTATGCAATAGGGTCGTCGGTTCAGAATAGAGAGAGGAGCTAGAGCAATGGCTGGTCTCATCCGTTCTTGGCGAAGCATCTCCAGACCGATTCGATCGTTGGGGCTCGCATCCGTGTTGCTGCTCGTGTTGGTAGGCGGCCCGGGCCGGACGGCCGGCATCCCCGCGGCGTCGGCCGCGCACGCGGGCGTGACCATGGGCGGCACGCTGGTGATTGACAACGAGGCCGGCGCGCTGTGGACCGGCAACTACAACCCGTTCTCGCCCGCGACCAACGCGGAATCAGAGGGGATCATCTACGAGCCGCTCGTGTACCTCAACCCGCTCACCAACAAGGTCACACCCTGGCTGGCGACCGGCTATCAATGGAGCAACGGCGACAAGACGCTGACGTTCACCATTCGCAGCGGCGTGCAGTGGTCGGATGGCCAGCCGTTTAGCGCGGCGGACGTGGTGTTCACGTTCGACCTGATGAAGAAGTTCCCCGCGGCCGATCTCCAGGCCGTGTGGTCGGTGCTGAAGGGCGTGCAGCAGCAGGGGTCGAACCAGGTCGTGTTTACCTTTGCGCAATCCGCGGTTCCCTTCTTCTACTTCATCGCCGATCTGAACGGCATCGTGGCACAGCACATCTGGTCGAAGGTCGCGAACCCGATCACCTACGACGATAGCCACCCGGTTGGCACGGGTCCCTTCCTGCTCGACGTGGCGGATTCGTCACCGCAGACGATCACCTACGTGCGCAATCCGCACTACTGGCAGCCGGGAAAGCCCTACCTGGACAAAGTGCTCTACCCGGCCTTCACCTCCAACCCGCCGGCCAACCTCTTGCTCGCGGAAGGCAAGGCCGACTGGGGCGGCCAGTTCATCCCGAACATCAACGCCTACTACGTGGCCAGGGACAAGGCGAACAATCACTACTGGTTCCCGGCGATCGGCAACGTGAGTCTGTACCTGAACCAAACGGTCGCGGGACTGTCGAACAAACTGGTGCGCCAGGCCATAGCCTACGCCATCGATCGGCAGCGCGTCTCGCAGCTCGGCGAGTACGGCTACGAGCCGGCTGCCAATCAGTCGGGCATCGTCCTGCCCACGGACGCCAGCTGGTACGATTCGGCGCAAGCGGCGACGTACGGCTACAGCTACAACCCGCAGAAGGCCATCAGCTTGCTCGAGCAGGCCGGTGCCAAGAAGAACAGCGCGGGTGTCTTCGTGCTGAACGGCAAGCCACTCTCGTTCACTGTCATCAACAACGGCGGCAACACCGACTGGGTGTCCTCGCTGGAGATCATCAGCACGGAGCTCAAGCAGGTCGGCATCGACGTCAGTGTCGAGAACCTCTCGCAGACGGACTACAACAACCGGGCCTACAACGGCCAGTTCGACATGCTCTACGATTGGCCCCCCGTATTTGGACCGAATCCCTACTACGAGCTGCGAGAGACCCTGTGCAGCTGCAACTCGGCGCCGATTGGCAAGCCTGCCAGCACCAACTGGGAACGCTGGAATGATCCGCAGACCGACGCGTTGTTCCAGCAGTTCGCGGCAACTACGGACAGCGCGACGCAGCGCTCAATCATCGACAAGGTGCAGGCGATCATGCTGGAGAACGTGCCGGTGGTCCCGGTGACCGAGGCCGTAGCCTGGTTCCAGTACAGCACGGCCAAGTTTGCCGGCTGGCCCACGCCGCAGAATCCCTACGCCTCTCCCGCTCCATACCTCTATCCCGACTGGGAAGTGGTCTTGACTACCGTGCATCTCAAGTAGCTGCAACGATCACGAAGGCCGGGAGCAGCGCCGTACCGGACTTGGCGCGGCGCTGCTCCCGGCGAGCAAGCTAGGATACAGCACGACCCATGTCATACATTCTGCGGCGCCTGGCGTTCTTCGCGGTCACGTTGTGGGCGGCCATGACCATCAACTTCTTCCTGCCGCGCATGATGCCGGGCAACCCCGCGGAAGCAATGATGGCGCGCGTGCACGGGCGCATCAATCCAGACGCACTGCGGGCCCTGGAGGTCGCCTTCGGCATCAACACCCACGACAGCCTCATCGTGCAGTACTTCCAGTACCTGGGGGACGTAGCCCGGGGGCAGTTTGGCACCTCGATCTACTTCTTCCCTACCAGCGTCAGCTACCTGCTCGGGCAGGCACTGCCCTGGACGCTGGGCCTGGTGGGCATTACGACGGTTCTCGCCTTCATCCTCGGCACCCTAGTGGGCATGGTCGCCGCCTGGCTGCGTGGCGGCGTTACCGATAGCCTGCTGCCGCCGATCTTCGTGGTGCTGTCGGCGCTCCCGTTCTTCTGGCTCGGACTCATCTTCATCTGGCTCTTCTCCGACATTCTCGGCTGGCTGCCGGGTGCCGAGGCCTACGACATGGGGTCGACGATTTCGCTGTCGTGGTCGTTCCTGGGCCAGGTGCTGCAGCACGGCTTTCTGCCAGGGCTCACCCTGCTCCTGGTGTCGGTCGGCGGCTGGATCCTCACCATGCGCAACAACATGATCACCGTGCTTGCCGAGGACTACGTGCGCATGGCGCGGGCCAAAGGCCTCTCGCCGCTGCGCATCATGCTGCTGTACGCGGGGCGGAATGCTATCCTGCCCAATCTCACGGGCTTTGCCATGTCGCTCGGCTTTGTGGTGAGCGGTGCCATCCTGATCGAGATCGTCTTCAGCTACCCCGGTCTGGGCTACTATCTCTACCAGGCCGTAACCGGAGAAGACTACCCCCTCATGCAGGCAATCTTCCTGCTCATTACCGTGGCCGTGCTCGTGGCCGTGCTCGTTTCCGACGCGCTCACTGCTCTGCTGGACCCACGGACGCGGGAGCGGCAGTGAAAGTCATAGGAGTTGGTGGGTGCAGACAGCGATCGTGAAGCCGGAGCCGGTGGAGCTGAGCCGCCCGCAGCGATCTCGGCTTGGTGCCGTTGGGCGGCTGGCGGGTGCCATCGTCCACGACCCGAAAGCCATGATCGGCGTGGTGCTGCTGGCCGTGTTTACCTTCGTGGCCATCTTCGCGCCGCTGATCGCGCCCTACGATCCGGCCGCCCAGCAGTTCCTGCCCATGGCGTCGCCCTCCTCGCAGAACCTCCTGGGCACCACCAACACCGGCCAGGACATCTTCTCGCAGCTCATCTGGGGCACGCGGCAATCGCTCCTGATCGGCGTGATCGCCGGGCTGGCCGCCACGGTGATCTCGATGCTGGTGGGCGTGAGCGCGGCCTACATCGGCGGCACCACGGACCTGGCGCTCTCGCTCTTTACCGACGTGTTCCTGGTGCTGCCGCAGCTCCCCTTGATGATCATCATCGCGCGCTACGCAGGCCAGGGCAGCTTCTGGGTGATCATCGCCGTGATCGTGATTACCGGCTGGGCTTACGGCGCGCGCCAGCTGCGCTCCCAAGCGCTCTCGTTGCGGCACCGGGAGTTCCTGGAAGCCGCGCGGATCCGCGGCGAGCGGACCTCGCGCATCATCGTGTTCGAGCTGCTGCCGACGATGACCTCGCTCATCGTCGCGAACTTCCTGGGTGCCGCGCTCTACGCCGTGCTCTCGGCGGCCGGCTTGCAGTTCATCGGCTTGGGCAACATCAACGAGATGAGCTGGGGCACCATGCTCTACTGGGCTGAGAACAACGAGGCGATGATGTCTGGGGCGCCGCTCTGGATTGTCGCGCCGGGGCTCTGCATCGCGCTGCTGGGTGCTGCCTTTGCCCTGATCAACTACGGTTTCGACGAGATCGGCAACCCGGCACTGCGCGCAACGAGGAGGCGACATGGACGGCGCGGCAACCATTCTTGACGTAGAGGACCTCGTCGTCGACTACGTGGGCGAGCGCAGCAACGTGCGCGCCGTGGATCGCGTGAGCTTGCAGCTGGCCGCGGGTGGTTTCCTGGGTATCGTGGGCGAGTCGGGCTGCGGCAAGTCGACGCTGTGCTTTGCCATCGCGCGGCTCCTCACACCGCCCGCCCAGATCGTCAGCGGCAAGGTGCACTTTGCTGGGAAGGACCTGGTGCAGCTGCACGAAGGGCGGCTGCGGCACCTGCGCTGGCGCGAGTACTCGGTGGTCATGCAGAGCGCCATGAACGCGCTCAATCCGGTGATGACGGTCGGCGCCCAGCTCGCGGACGCCATGCAGGCGCACGAGCGCATCTCGAAGCAGCGGGCGCGGGATCGCGCGGCACAGGTAATGCGCCTGGTGAACATCGATCCGCTGCACCTGAAGAGCTATCCGCACCAGCTGAGCGGGGGCATGCGCCAGCGCGCCATGATTGCCATGGCGCTGGTGTTCACGCCGAACCTGATCATCATGGATGAGCCCACGTCCGCGCTAGATGTCGTGGGGCAGCGCTCCCTGATGAAGCAGATCCGCGAGCTACAGAAGCAGCTCGGCTTTGCAGTGATCTTCGTGACGCACGACATGTCCCTGGTCAGCAACTTCGCCGACCGGGTAGCGATCATGTACGCCGGCCAGGTCGTAGAGCTGGGCGCGACCAGAGTGCTTTTCACCGACCCCAAGCATCCCTACAGCGCCGGGCTCTTGCAGGCGTTTCCCTCCATTCATGGACCAAAGCAGCGCCTGACCGGCATTCCCGGCAATCCACCCGACCTACGCTACCCGCCCAAGGGCTGCCGCTTCAATCCGCGCTGCCCGCAGGTGCACGAGCGGTGCCTGGTGGAGGAGCCGTGGCCCCACGTGCTGCCCGACCGGGACATCGTACGCTGTCATCTCTACGCCAGACAGGAGGCCATGGCCGGATGATCGATCGTACTGAACCGATCCTTGAAGCCAAGGGCCTGACCAAGCACTTCCCGGTCGGCGGCCTGCGCATGCCGTTTAGCCCGCAGCGGCTACTGCACGCCGTGGACGAGGTCGATCTCGCGATCTTCCCGCGCGAGATCGTGGCCGTCGTGGGGGAGAGCGGCAGCGGCAAGAGCACGGTGGCCCGGCTGCTGGCGATGCTCTACCGCCCCACCCGGGGCGAGATTCGCTATCGCGGCAGGCTGCTGGGCTCGCTGCGCACGCGGCGGGCGCTGCTCGCGTACCGCAGGCACGTGCAGATGGTGCTGCAGGATCCATACAGCTCGATCAACCCGGTCTATCCTGCCTCGCACGGCATCTTTCGCGCTCTGCAGCTCCACGCGCCTCACCGGAGTGCACGGGAGCAACGGGCGACGGTAGAGCGGAGCCTGGAGATCGTGGGCCTGACGCCCGCGGCGGAGTTCATCGACAAGTACCCGTACGAGCTGAGCGGTGGGCAGCGGCAGCGCATCGGCTTCGCCACGGCCCTGGCCTGCGGTCCAGAGCTGATCCTGGCCGACGAGCCGGTGTCGATGCTCGATGTCTCCATTCGCATCGGGCTGCTGAACCTGATGGCCGGCCTGCGCGACGAGCAAGGGGTCTCCTTCCTCTACATAACGCACGACATCGCGAGCGCCCGCTACGTGGCCGATCGCATGTTCGTGATGTACGGCGGCCACGTGGTCGAGCGCGGGCCGGTAGAAGACGTGCTGGCCCATGCCAAGCACCCCTACACGCAGCTGCTGCTCTCGGCCGTGCCGGATCCGCGCGCGGAGGTCACCGTGGGGCCCTCGAGCGAGACGGGGGAGCCGCCACGGGTGGTCAATCCCAGGGAAGGGTGCCGCTTCCGGGAGCGCTGTCCCCTGGCGATTGACGAGTGTAGCCGCGTTACACCCAGGCTGCGCGAGCTGCGCTACCAGCATTTCGCCGCCTGTCACGTCGCCACACGCGACGGTGACGCCGGGAGCACGGGCGCCTGGCCCGCTACTCGCACCGGAGACGTGGGAATGAGTGCCAATGGGCAGCACGAAGGCGCGCACGATGCGCGCGGTCCCGGGGTTGTGTACGAGGGCGTGTGGTCCCAGGGGCGATGACGTTGCAATGGCGAGCTTCACAGGGTTGTGAGTTACGGAAGGGAAAGTTGCTATGAAAGCAGTCAAGGTTGTGATCATCGGCGCGGGCAGCGCCAGCTTCGGCCTGAGCTCGCTGGCGACGCTGCTGCGCGAGCCCACGCTCCGCGGCAGCACGCTGGCCCTGGTAGACCTCAATACGCAAGGGCTGCTGCTGGTGCACCAGCTGGCCGAGCGCATGAACCGGCAGTGGGACGCGGGGATGAGCATTGAGAGCCATGCCGACCGGCGTGCCGCGCTGGAGGGCGCGGACTTCGTGGCCTGCACGATCGAGGTGGGGCCGCGCGAGCAGCTGTGGCGGCAGGACTGGGAGCTCACGCTGCGCCACGGGTTGCGCCAGCCCTACGCCGAGAACGGCGGTCCCGGCGGCTTCGCGCACACCGCGCGCAACATGCCACAGATACTGGACATTGCCCGCGACATGGAGGAGCTGTGCCCGCGCGCGCTGTTCCTCAACCTCACCAATCCCGTGCCGCGACTGTGCCGCGCCCTGAGCAAGTACACCGCCATCAAGGCCGTGGGGCTATGCCACCAGATAGGCTATGGCTATGGCATGGCGGGTGTTGCCATGGCCGACCACCTCGGCGTGGAGATCCCCCCGGCCCTGCGCGGCGCGCAGACGCCGCACTCGCCCGCGGAGTGGAAGCCCGTGGCCACGTTCTTTGCCCGGGTCGAGGAGCTCATCGACATCAAGGCGGCCGGCCTGAACCATTTCACCTGGATGCTGGACGTGCGTGACCGGCGCACCGGCGAAGACCTCTATCCCCTGCTCAAGGAGCGCTTCCTGGCGGATCCCGTGCGTCGCGAGCCGCTCACCCGCGACATGCTGCGCGTGACCGGCTACCTGCCCGTGCCCGGCGACACGCACCTATGCGAGTACCTGCAGTACACCCACAACCCGGCTACGAAGCCCTGGGAGCGCTACCAGCTGCCACTCTATGACTGGGATGCCGCGGCGCAGCAGCGCGACACCGGCTGGGACCGCATCGCGCGCCTCGCGGCCGAGGGCGGTGCAGATCTGGATAGCCTGCGCACCGTGACGAGCGAGGGCCTCTACGAGGTGATCCACGGCGTGGCGCACGACGCGAATACCTATCGAACCGCCGCGAACGTCCCCAATGAGGGCGCCATCAGCAACCTCCCCGCCTACACCGTGGTGGAGACACCGGTGGTAATCAGCGGCATAGGCGTGCTGCCGGTGCGCCTTGGCGCCTTGCCGCCGGTCGTGGCGGAGCTATGCCGCCGCGAAGCCGAGCTGGTAGAGCTGGTGGTGGACGCGGCGGTAAGCGGCGACCGGTTCACGGCTCTGCAGGCGCTGGCGCTGGACCCCACGATCGACGATCTCGACACGGCGCGCACGGTGCTCGACGACATCCTGGAGACGCACAAGGTGAACCTGCCGCAGTTCCACGGCCGCTGGCAGTGGGGAGACTCCGGCCTTTAGGCCGGAGAGCCTCACCCGCTGGCCTAGCCGTGGCCTTCAGGCCGCCCTCCGTTCTCTGGTAACGCCGGCGCCTCGGCTGCATGGTGCTCTCGCTGCCGATCGAGGTACGCCTTCGCCTGCGCCGTCGTGATGTCACCCACCGTCCGCGCGAAATAGCCGTCACTCCAGCACGACTGCTTGTCTACAGCTCGCACGGCAGAGAATTCCTCCCGCAGCCGTCGGGCGCTGGTACCCTTGAACCGGCCCACTACTGTAGCGACCGCGGAGTCTGGGCGCAGGCTCACCAGCACATGCACGTGCTCGGGCTCGATGTGCAGAGCCAGGATTGTCACACAGATAGCGTGCGCGGTGTGCAACAGCGACTCCTGCAGGGCGGCGACGACCGGACCATCCAGCACGCGGTGTCGCGCCTTCACGCCCCAGACCAGGTGATAACGGAAGGCCTGGGTGAGCGCCCAGCACCGGCGGCGGACGCGGGGGTTCTGCTCATCAAGCGGGGGATTCGGGTGCGGCATGCGGGTCACCCGGCCGGCCCCAGATGGAGCTGTGCATCCACCGTTCCAGATCGATCGCCGACACCGGCCTGCTCACGAAGAACCCTTGCCCGCTGTCGCAGCTGAGCTCGGTCAGCTTGGAGAGTGTTGCCTGGTCCTCGATGCCTTCAGCGACCACGGCCATACCCAGATTGTGACCAAGATCGATGACGGATCGCACGATGGCTTCATCCATCAGACCCGGCTTCATCTGCCCCACGAACGACCTGTCGATCTTGATTTCATGCACCGGAAGCTGCCTGAGATGCGCCATTGACGAGAAGCCGGTGCCAAAGTCGTCTATGGCGATGTGCACGCCGATGGCATCCAGCTCGGCCAGCACCTCCATGGTCTGCTGCGGCGCGGCACTGAGGCCCTCTTCGGTAATCTCCAGGGCAAGGCTGGCCGCGTCTACGCCATGCTGCCGCAGTGCTTGCGCCACCATCTCAGGCAAGTTGGGATCGCGCAACGTACGCGGCGCGATGTTCACGGCCACGCGAAACGCGAATCCTGCATCGTGCCACACCCGGCACTGCTCGAGCGCGGTGTTGAGCACCCACTTAGTGAGCGAGTCCAGGACCCCGATACGCTCGGCCAAGGGCAGAATGCGGTCGGGCGCGATTGAACCGTGCTGCGGATGCTTCCAGCGCAGCAACGCCTCGACGGTAGTCACGTTGCCTGCTGCAAGGTCTACCAGTGGCTGGTAGTGCAGGAACAGCTCGTTGCTCGTGAGGGCGCGATAGAATTCCTGCGGCAAGGTCAGGTAGTCGGGATTGCGCTCGTCCAGCTGCGCGTCGTAGATCGCGTAGCCGCCTCCTGCCTGCTTTGCGGCGTACATGGCGATATCCGCCCGAATGAGCAGCGTAGCGACGTCACTCGCGTGCAGAGGAAATAGGGTAATACCGATGCTCCCGGCCATATCGGGATGGAAGCCGTCCAGGTCCAGCGGCGTCTGCAACGCCAGCTTCACCCGGGTAGCCGTGGCGATTGCCCCGTCGGCATTCACACCCGGCAGGAGGATGGCGAACTCGTCGCCGCCCAGGCGCGCCACCGTATCTGAATCGCGCAGCACCCCATAGATCCTCGTGGCCACCTCTTGCAGCACGCGATCGCCGCGCTCGTGCCCCAGAGTGTCGTTCACCTCTTTGAAATGGTCCAGGTCGAGCAGGCAGAGGGCAAAGGAGGTGTGCTCCCGCTGGGCGGTGCGCAGCACCTGGTCCAGCCGGTCGAGCAACAGGACGCGGTTGGGCAGGCCGGTGAGATAATCGTGCAGGGCCTGGTGGGCCAGGCGCTCCTGCACGAGCTTGAGCTCGGTGACGTCTCGCGAGATGCCCACGAGGCCGATGACCTCGCCATGCTGCACGATTGGTACCTTGGTGGATTGGATCCAGTACGGGCGTCCCGCGCGTGCTGAATGATCCTCAACTGAGCCGATGAGTGGCTGCTTGGTACTCATGATCGCCTGCTCTTCCGCGAAGAGCGCCGCGGCCAGATCGTGGGCATAGAAGTCAAAGTCGGACTTGCCGATTTCCTCGGCAGGGTCGCTCACGTTGAAATACGCGGCCTGCGCCTTATTAGCCCGGGTAATCCGGGATGCACGATCCTTAAAGTAGATGTGGTCCGGCACGCTATCCATCAGGGTCTGCAGGAGGCCACGTTCGACCTTCAGGGCTTCCTCGGCTTGCCGGGCCACGGTCTGATCGACGAACGTGGAGACCGACCAGCTGGCATCGCCCGCGGGCCCCAGAGCCGGGACGGAGCGCACGAGCACCCAGCGCTGCGCGCCGTCTGGTCGCACCAGGAATTTCTGCCCGTTGAGCGGGTCTGGAGCAGGCTGCGGCGACGAGGCAGCGATCGGCGTGCCGTCGTCGGACACGGCTTGCAGCACATCTGAGAGGCCCCTCCCGTGCAACTGCGCGAGCGGTGCGCCCAGCAGTGTCTCGGCCGCCGCGTTGGCGTAGACGAGCCGCGGTGCCGCATCCCAGAGCACGACGGCGACCGGCAACGCTGCGTACGCACGGTCACACCACGCCCGCGAGAACGTCCGGCCACCCCTGGGCCGAGAGGTGTTGCCTGCCGGCATGTGCAGTTGCTTTCTCTACCTGGTTGCCCAGCTTGGCAAGGACGGTAGCTCCAGACTGTCATTCTACACCGTTGTTAGAGCATCCAGTGCACTGATCTGGATAAGCACAGGGCTGTCTGTGTTCAGGGGGAATAGGCATGCGCACTGGGAGTGCACTCGATCCAGCGGGTGCCCCGGCGCGCCTTTGCCGGGGCTGTGCCCCCCTCTCAAGGGTAGGTTCGGATGTTCCGTGCGCTCCCTACAGCTCCTCGCGGCACACGCGCCCGTACTCGCGCCGGCAGCGTAGCGCCTCGTCGGCGCGGCCCGCAGTCAGGTGCAGTCGGACGAGACCGGCCCAGGCGGCTTTCTCCAGCGGGTCGAGCGCGATGACGGCCCGGCAACACCGCTCCAGGGCAGCGGCCAGCGCGGGATCCCGGCGCGGCTCACGGGCCAGGCCGGCGAGACGGCAAGCGGCATTCAGGTAGCTTGCTCGGGGCCCCGCGGCCCACTGGCTATCGCACCACTGCAGGAATACGCCCGCTTCCAGGTATCCGGTGGCTACGTTAACGCTCGCCACCGCCTGTTGGAAGTCCCCCGCGTTGCAAGCAGCCCATGCCGCTTGCGTGTGGGTGAGCAGCGCGTCACCTGCGTCGCGGATCGTCGCCATCAAGGCGATGTCCGTCTGGAAGGGTGGCAGGCAGCGGTCGCCTAGCGTGCACCGCAGTTGATACAGCGCGTACTTGAGCGCCGCACGGCCGCGGTCTCTGGCGCCTTCCCACCAGATCGCGTCGGTCGCTTCATCCCTACGCACAGGGCTGCCTCGCAGTGCCAGGTAGAACAGCAGCTCGCGCGCCTTCGGATCGAGCGGAGCTACGTCCACGGCCATCCCGTCGAGGCAAATGGCGCCGTTCCCAAAAGGATTCACGTCGAGCCTGATGTTGCCCTCGCGGTGCTCGGCCACGCGTGCCGGAGGCGCAGCGGCAGCCTCGAGCTTCTGCAGGAGCGACCGGGCAGGTGCGTTGAGGCGGAGCAGCGCGCGGCGCTTCGCCTGCACAGTGCGCACGTCGTGTGCCAGGGGCAGGAGAAAGCCCTCACATTGTCTGGCAGTGACCAGCGCGGCTGAGGCGTTGAGCGCCTCCGCAGCCGGGCGCGAGACGCCGTTCGACACGAGCGCTTCGGCGCGGAGCAGCAAGGCACGCGCCGCCAGGTGCGGGTGGTCGAGCTTCTCGAGCTGCTTGGCCGCGTTCGCCAAGGTCTCCGCGGCGGCCCGGTAAGCTCCGCTGCGCAGCGCGCAGTAGCCCTCCAGGTACTCAAGTGTGGCCAGCTCGGGCGCGGGTACGCCTGCGTGACGGGCTTCGGCCAGCAATCGCCGTACGTCGCCGAAGGCTCCCCGCCCGATGGCGGCGGCGATGAGCGTGCGCTCAGCCGTCCGCACCGCCGCCTCGTTGTCCTGCTCCCTTGCCGTGGCGAGCACCTGTCGCGCCAGGTCTTCCCCCTGCTCTGGCTCCCCGGCTTCCACCAGCGCCTGCGCCAGCTGCCCCTGCGCGATGCAGGCAGCGTACGCTCTACCCGCCGCGGCGAGGGCTGCCACCGCGGCGCACAGCGCCGGCTGGGCCGCTGCAGGCCCCTCGGCCAGTAGCGCCGCCCCCGCGCGCACGCCGGCGCCATACGCCGCTAGAACGGCGTCGCCGCTACGCTGTGCCAGGTGGAGCGCACGTCCGGCGTGCGCCAGCGCCTCAGGGCCCCAGCCCGCAGCCACCAGCCCGAGCGCGCGGTTCATGATGATGCGGGCCTGGCTCCCGATCGCGTCCGTGCCGGCGAAATGCGCTTCCGCCAGCGCCAGCTTGGCCTCGCCCTCCTGTCGCCGGCCCAGGGTCAGCAGCACGAACCCTCCGAGATCCGCCGCCCTCGCGATGGCGCCAGCCCTCAACGCAGCGTCGGGCACAGCCTGCGCACGCCGCGCGCAGGACTCGGTGAGCGGCAGCACTTCTGAGTAGCGGCCCAGCTCGTACAGCGCGCTGGCACGGGCCAGGAGCGCGCGGCAGGCGACCTCGGCGTCGTCGGTGGCTGCGAGCGCGGCGTCTGCCCAGCGCATGGCACGGGCGAACCGCCCTTCCATGTGGCAGGCATTGCCGCAGTGGACCATCAGATCCGCCGTGCGCAGCGTGCGCGGCAGCGCTGCGACGCAAGAGTCAATCGTCGCAAACGAACACTGGTCTGCCAGGAGCTGCAGGTGCCGCTCCAGGAATCCGGCGAGGGCCTCCCAGTCCTCATCGCCCAGGAGCAACGTGGCGGCACGTTCGGGCTCGCCGCCCTCCAGGTACAGCGTCGCGCGCCGCCGGCGCAGCGTGCGGTAGCGGTCACCATCGGTAGCGGCCAGCGCGCCGGCGAGGTAGGTGGCGAGCAGTTCGTGGTAACGCACCACGCCATCGTCGCCTGCAGCCACGAATAGGCCGTGCCGGCGCAGGGCCTCGAACGAGCCGCGTACGTCAGGGCAGGCCAGTAGCGCGGCCACCTGCTCGCGGGTGGCAGGGCACAGCGCCGCGCTCTCCAGCGCGAAGGTGTGCAGCTCGCGCGGCAGCGCCACGAGAAACTGCTGACCAAGGGCCTCGAACGCCCGCTGCCGGTTGCCCAGGAGAGCGACGAGCGCGGGCGCCCTGGACCGAGCCAGCCAGAGGATGCCCCCCGCCCAGCCGGCGGCCTGCTGCGCCGGCGATGCCGCGGCCTCCGCCGGCAAGCGGTGCGCTGCCAGCAGCGCGGCGGCCTCGCCATCGTCGAAGAGCAAATCGCCGGCGACTATGCAGGCCAGGCGCGGAGCGTCGATCAGCGTAGGCAGACGCAGGCCGGGCTCCGTGCGCGAGAGTATGATCACGTTCGTGGCGTTCCAGGCGCACAGCAGTAGCCGGTCCAGAACAGCCAACAGCTCGGCGGCGCCGTCCGCCCAGTGGAAATCGTCGAGCACCAGCGTCGTGGGTGTTTCCGCCAACACGGCGGCAAGCGCGGCCGCCACCGCGGGCGTGGGCTCGCCCGCGCGTATCGCCGCCATCGGTGTGCTGCACGCCTCGGGGCGCGCGTGCTCCACTGCCGCGCAAAGGCCAAGGAGGCAGCGCCGCGGGTCCCTATCATCCTCGTCCAGGCTGTACCAAACCACGGCGCCTGCTTGCCGGGCATGCAGCCAGGAGGCCACGAGAGAAGTCTTGCCCGAGCCGCCCTGGGCCATCACGACAATCACGCCGCCTGACGCCTGATCGAGGCGATCAAAGAGGCGCGGCCGCGCCACCAGCCCGCTCGCCGCGGGCGGCGAGATCTTGCTGTGCGGCACCTGCCATCGCGTGGCAACGCCGAGACTGGCCAACAGCACCCCTCCCCCACGGCCGTATTCAGCCGTACCGCTGCACATCGTATCAGATGTGACCTCCTTTGGGAATAGCTGCGGCGCGCTGTGCCTAGGCTAGTGGTGCATCCGGTGTGTCTGGCCTACATCTTTGCGGGAACCGGGGCGGCCTGAAGGCCACGGCTAGGCGAGCAGGTGAGGCTCCGCGCCGTAAACGGCGGGGTCTCAGAAATGGTGCGAATGTGCCGGATGCACCGTTTAGGCCACCGGTTGCGTCCTGGCATTGCCCAACCTCCGCCCGGCGCTGCCCGACGGCTGGCAAACCCGCCGCTGCTACTGTGCTAGTTGCAGGGCAGCGATGGCGCGACCGCTGCACCGCTCGGGGGCTCCGGCGGGCAGAGAGGGCAGCGAATCGGCAGAGCCCTGTTCGTGCGGTCAAGAGGCAGGCTGGGTCGGGGCGCTGCCTCTTGACAGCGCCATGACTAGCGAAACCCGCGGGCTCGTTGGTGGCGGGTGGGAATACGCGAACGGGACGGGCCGGGGCACCCGCGCGCAGCGTGGGCCGCCCGCGCTCCCACGAGACGGCCGGCCGGTGACGATCCCCTTGCGGGCTAGTTCAAACATGAGGGACGGTAGAGCGGAGAGGAACAGCATGCTGCCAGCCGATTCTGAGATGCCACGCATGCCCACGGTACGCACCCTGGGCAAGAATCACCGCCGCGGCCGCTGCGTGCACGGCGTCGAGGGCGCCGCGGGCACCAAGGACCGCGGCGACCTGCACATGGCCTACACGCTGTGCAATATCCGGCTGCGAGGCAAGGGCGACCACGAGGACCGCAACTACGTCGAGGACGACGAGCCGCAGCCCATCACCTGCAAGCACTGCCTCGTGGCGCTCGCGCACCAACAGAAGCGGCGCCGTATCTGGGCGGAGCGGGCGCTGGCCGAGCGCCTCGACACCACCGCAGCCTACCTGCTCGTGGCCCACCTCGACACGCTAGACCTCGACGCCCTGTGCGCCCCGGCCGCGCCGCAGCACCGGCAGGCGCTCCGCGCCGCGATGCTGCCCTACATCGACCGCATCCGGGGCTACAGCGCCGGCAGGCGCCTCGAGCTGGAGTGACCTGGCCGCGGAACCCCCGTATTTGGCTTCTCGCTCGGACTGCGGCAGTAAGCCGCTTGTCTTGGATCAGCCGGCGGCGAGATCCTCGGCGGCGTGCGCCCTGAGCGTCTCGCTCGGCGCTTGCAGTATACAGGCGAACAGGGCCTCACCCTGTATAGCAGGCGCTATACTGGAGGCGGAGAGCATCCGCTCGCAGGATCGCCAGGAAGAGGGCCACGGTGACGCCGCCGATCGACTTCGACACCCCCTGGAAGGAGGCGCTGGGAGAGTATTTCCAGCAGTGCCTAGCGCTGCTCTTCCCGGCCGTGCACGCGGGCATCGACTGGCGCCGCGCGCCGATCTTCCTGGACACCGAGCTGCAGCAGGTGGTGCGCGACGCCGAGTCTGGCCGGCGGCACGTGGACCGGCTGGTGCGGGTGTGGCTGCTGGGCGGGGGCGAAGCTTGGCTGCTGATCCACGTGGAGATCCAGAGCCAGCAGCAGGTGGGGTTTGCTCAGCGGATGTACGTCTACCACTACCGGATCTTCGACCGCTATGAGCGCGAGGTGGTGAGTGTGGCCGTGCTGGCGGACGACGAACCGGGTTGGCGTCCGGACACCTACGAGCGGGGCCTCTGGGGCTGCGAGCTGCGCTTTCGCTTCCCCGTGTCCAAGCTGCAGGATTGGAAAGGACGGCAGGACGAGCTGGCAGCCAGCGAAAACCCGTTCGCCACGCTGGTGCTCGCGCACCTAGCGGCGCAGGAGACGAGAGGAAACCAGCAGCAGCGGCGGCTGGCTAAGGGGGTACTGACTCGCCGGCTGTACGAGCGCGGCTACACGCGGCAGCGCGTGCTCAGCCTGTACCGCTTCATCGACTGGCTACTGGAGCTGGCGCCGGAGGAGGAATCGCTGTTCTTGCGGGAGATCGAACGCTACGAGGAGGAACGAGGCATGCCACACATCACCAGCGCAGAGCGGTACGGCCTGGAGCAGGGACTCCAGCAGGGACTCCAGCAGGGACTTCAGAAAGGGCGAGGCGAAGCGAAGCGCGAAGATGTCCTGCGGATTGCTCGGGCGCGCTTCGGGCAGGCGCCCAAGACCCTCGAAGAGCGATTGGCCGGCGCCGACGAGGCGGCGCTGGACGAGCTGCTCGTGCGGGCTGCCACCGTGGAATCCGCGGACGCCTTGTAGATCCACGTCCCCCCGCGATGGCTGAGAGGCCGCAGCTAGTGGTGGTCCGAGGGACCATCACCGGGAGCAAATGTGGGCCGGCCGCCCCGTCCAGCGGCGCACCTTCGCGCCTTGTGGGCCGCCACTACTGACCGCCAGCGAAGGTGAGCACTACCCTCGCGTTTGCTCGTTGCGCGTGACGCCTATAGTGAAGCCATGGCGGGACCTGCAGGCTGCGTCGTGGCGCTGCAGTCTGGCGCCTGCGCGATCCGGGGACGGGCGGGACGCCCGTGCTCCCAGCAGATCTACAGCGATGTTGATCCCGTCGTGGTTTCACTTTAGGGACCGACCTCTGTGTCTGTCCGTCGTTCCACGTGGGTCCCGTGGTGATTTCAGCGTAGACGAAGCCCGGCCCTGCCCGGTGAGACCGTACCGCGGGGCCGGCGCCCCCTCACTCGCGGCGGCGCACGTCCTAGTTGGCCGTGAGTTCGTCCAGAGCCTGCGCCGCCATCGTCTGGTCCAGCAGTGCCGTCAGATCCTCCTGGCCGGCAGCGGCGATGCGCCGCTCCAGAGCCTCAGGCACCGCGCCAAAGCGGCGCAGCAGCACCTGCCGCACCATGGCTCGCTGGCCTTCCCGGCCCTTCTCCAGCCCTTCCTCGCGGCCCTTCTCCAGGCCCTCCTCGCGGCCCTTCTCCAGTGCTTCGTGGAATAGCTTGTCCAGCAGCTTCGTGCCACTCATCATCGTCACCAGCCTATCGAACCCCGCCTCACTCATTGCATGGTAC
>Ga0187876_1001168_pt1 | contig 23204 bp, 20 predicted proteins | sample June2016WEW_17_4_FD_133000 | JGI IMG/M metagenome (GOLD analysis project Ga0187876, IMG submission 133000) | Peatland microbial communities from SPRUCE experiment site at the Marcell Experimental Forest, Minnesota, USA - June2016WEW_17_40 | ecosystem: Environmental > Terrestrial > Soil >...
TCACGACCAGTTCACCCGGCGTTATGCCGGAAGCGAGCGCCACCACATCACCCTGCGTCGCGCCGATCTTCACCGTGCGCACCTCGACGGTATGGTCCGGCTTGACCACGTATACAAAGGTGATCTGCCCATTTCGCTGGATCGCCGCCGCCGGCGCCAGGATCATGTCGCGCAAGGTATCCACCTGCAACCTGACGTTGACGAACTGGTTGGGGAACAGCGAATAGTCAGTGTTTGGAAAAATCGCCTTGAGCTTGATCGTTCCGGTGGTTTGATCGATCTGGCTATCAAAGGTTTCGAGTGAGCCGGTCGCGAGTCGGTTCTTAAGTTCCCGATCGTATGCATACACCGGCAATTTCTGACCCTTGCGCATGTCCTGAATTACCTGCGGCAAGTTGTCCTCGGGAATGCTGAAGTCCACTGCGATCGGTTGTAACTGGGTAATCACGGCGAGGCCCGTGGTATCCGCGGCATGAACGATGTTGCCCAGGTCCACCAGGCGCAGCCCGATGCGTCCCGTGATCGGCGCGGTGATCCGGCTATAATCAACCTGGACCTCGGCCGCATCGAGGTTCGCCAGATCGCTTTTAACCGCACCCTCGGACTGGCCGACCAACGACTGCTGATTGTCGAGGTCCTGTGCGGCGATTACGTCCTGCCTGTACAGGGTTTGATCACGCACCAGAGTTTGCTGCGCATTAACCAGCGTGGCCCGATCCTTGGCCAACTGCCCCCGAACCTGAGACAGCGCCGCCTGATATGGGCGCGGGTCGATTTGCACCAGCACATCGCCCTGATGCACGGTCTGCCCTTCTTTGAAGGCGACCTTCACGATCTGACCGTCGACCCGGGTCTTTACGGTTACGGTGTTGAAAGCGGTGACGGAACCGATCGCCGTCAAGTAACGACTAAGGTCGCCACGCGTCGCGGCGGCGGCGGCGACCGGCACCACCGCGTGCATTGCGGCCGATGGCTGGGCACTGGCGCTGCGCGTGCGAACAATCCGGCTGACGACAAAATAGCCGACGACGACCAGAATCGAGAGGATCGAAATCCAAGCCCATGGCCTGGACAATCTCTCCTGTTGAAGGAGCGAAGCAGGCCTGGCCCCTCCCTCCGGCAGAGTGCTTGAATCCATCATTTCGTCTGATTTTAACATTGCTCATTTGAAGAAGCTGCGCGTGGCATCACTGGTGGCATCGGAACTCCGGCGCACAATACTGCCTAAAATGACGCATGTGCCTATCGGTCGGTTTCGCGGATGCGTTGGTGCCTGCGCAAGTTGACCGCGCGGCCACCGGTGCTTTAGCGTATAGCGTTTCGCGCACTTCAGGGCGCAATTGCAAGGCGGATCCAAATATTGCCGGCAACTATCAAGGCTTGGCTCAGATGGGCCTTCGTCCGAATTACGGCGGTACTGATTGGCTTTTTGCGGCGGACTCGCAATCTGCGCCACAGATCGCATGAGACTGCAGCAATAGGACCAAATCCACCGGCCCAGGGGCTTCGTGTCGGACCGCTCCTCCTGGTACTGGCGGCGGCTGAAGGCGATGGTCTCATTGCGAAGAAAGGTCTTAAAAAGCCTGGAGGTCAATTTCTTAAGCTACTGAGATCCAAGGACGATGAGCGCCACCTTTCGTTCAGAGATGCAACACCGCCTTGCCGGCAATACCCCGACTGTAGAGCGACCCCCGATGTTGGCCAAGGTCATTGCGGCCTGAGGTGTAAGATTCGTCGTTTCCGGCGTCCACTGGCAACAAATAGCTACCAGTTCGCTCTCTGCCTGCAACGCGTGTAGACGATCCGCGCTTTCCAACTGGTAAAACCGATGGAGTGCGGACAAAGTTGTAGAAGCACGCCGGGACGTACTCGGCCATAGCACGCGTATTACCATAGCCGCGCGAGGTCGTGACGATCACACAGTTGCCCCACAAGTCCGTCCGCAAGACTAATTGGACGTGTTGCGGCCGTCATGATGATGAGGACCTCCCCTGTGAGACTCGGCAGGTGCATTCCGCCCGATACTGCGGCGACCCTGCTGGAGGACCTCGCAACACGTAAAAAATTGCGAAAACGGACTTTACGCAAGCGGGACGGCGAGCGATCCGTCAGCCTTCCATTGAGCGGGATCGTGCCCAAAGATCAGCCGGGCGCCGGCCCGCTCCATCTTGCGGTAGCGCTCGATCACCTCGCGCATCGCGTCATAGCTGAAGGCAAACGGCGGCAGAACCATCTCTTCAAGCACCTTGCGCATATAGCAAGAGTCCGCCGTCATTATGAATTCGCCGCGGTCGGTGCGCACGCGCAGCGACTGATGACCAGCGGTATGGCCGTATGTAGGTATGCAAACGACGCTGCCATCGCCGAACAAATCGTGCTCGCCATCGATTAACTGGAGTTGGTGTCCAAGATCAAAATCCGCACGATTGTAACCGTTGCGGCGTATCTGATCGGGGTCCGCCGCGGCCTCCCATTCGCGGCGCTGGACCACCAGCTTCGCATTCGGCAGGTCCGCATTTCCGCCGACGTGGTCGAAATGCAAATGCGAATTGATCATGTAGTCTATGCGTGTAGGATCGACGCCGCGCGCAGTGAGTCGTGCCGCTAATTCTTCGCCCGCCTGAAACTGTACCGTAAAGGCCTTAGCCAGCGGGCCGATGCGGCTGCTATCACGCTGAAGCTCGCGGTGAAGCCCGGTATCAAAGACGGCTCGGCCCTTGGGATGCTCGATCAGAAAGCTCGGGATCGGAAGTTTAAAGCGCCCGGGCTCTTTCGCCAGGATGCCAGCGGCGGCGACTTCGAGCCATCCACAGACCATGGGATGGATATTAACTGACATGATTGATCGCTCTCCTTTTTACCCGTGTTCAGTTGCGTCGGGATGATCATCTCCTACGATCAGATAAGCGTGGTTCGGAGATAGACTACCAGCTATGCAGCCTTATTGCGCGATTTCTCGCCTATGCTGACGTTGGTCCGGTGCGTGGCAGGTATTACGCGTAATCTCTCGCCAATGATTTCGAGAACCGGGTTGGCCCACGCGTTCACCCCGGCCCCGAATCTGAACGTTTGCGTGAGTGGAAGTTCTGCACTGTCCGCTGCGCCGTGTCGGGTGTCTGACGCTTTACCGAGTACTCGAGCGGGATCCGTTTGATGCCAGTGCGGTGGCGCACCCAATGAACCAATCGGTAGATGTGGGCACCGGCGTCGTAGACCACTCCCAAAAGCGCGCCGACATTACATAAGAGAAATGTATTGGAATTGGTGTGGCCTGGATCTCACGATCCCTTCTTTTTGCGTTCGGCCCAGCGCTTCTTCATCGCCAACGATAACCGCCTTCTACCCTCCGGGGTTAGGCCGCCGCGCTCGGTTCCTTTCAATGCGGCTGAACGCGGAGTGGTGATATTCGTCTTCTCGGCAACTAGCGTCGACTTCGCTCCTTCCAGCGCTGCAATAGCGCGACTAAGCCTATCTCTTTCCTGCTTCAAATCTGCGAGTATTCTTTCCAGGTCCACGGTTTGTTTGTTCCTTCCTGTGATTCAGCAGTTTAATGTAGTCGATTAGCTGCAGCAATGAACGGCGATTAACGATCTGGATTGCGCCATTTCATGAGAGGATTGATTCATTTCCCGCTTATCCTGCTTTTATTGCTGTCGTTGATGTTTGTGGCCCAGCGCTTTTGGTTCGTACGGGCCTGGCGATTGATTGACACTGTAGCGCGGCCAGCGTGGCGATTCGCGCTCCAGGGTATTTGGATCTCTGCTATCGTTGTCTTGTTGACCGCAGTTTTTGCTCCAATCTTTAGTCATTGGTCTCCTCGTTGCGATCTGGCTAATTGGTTGATTTCTATCTCCAGACTCTGGCTGCTTGTTTCCTTCCTGGCGTTTCTAGCCGTGACTTCGGTTGCGCTCATCGAGTGGCTTTCGCGGCCCGCCATATTTGCCATGCCGTCAGGCGCGAGATTCGATCCGGCTCGTCGAGCCTTTTTCGGCTACGTCGCCTATCTGGCGGGCGGCATCCCATTTCTGGCCGCGGCCTGGGGCTTTGGTGGCGAACGGCTGCGATACCACGTTGAAAGAGTCGAAGTCCCGATTGCCGATTTGCCGAAAAGTCTGGACGGTCTGAAAATCGTCCAGTTAAGCGATATTCATATCGGCGCCTTCATGCCTCAGACGGAGGTTCGGCGCGCGGTCGAAATGGCCAACCAATTGAATCCCGACCTCGCGGTGCTCACGGGCGATCTCATCAGCTTCGAAGGTGACCCACTGGAAGCCTGCATCGCGGAGTTGAGCAGGCTGCGGGCACCGTTGGGAATCTGGGGTTGCAATGGAAACCATGAGCTCTTTGCGGAAGTGGAAGGTGCGTCACAGGATCTCTTTAGGCGTTACGGCATGGGGTTGCTGCGTCAGCAGAATACGGAATTGCGGTGGCGCGGCGGAAAGCTCAACTTGATCGGTATCGACTATCAGGGAAGTAGCGCGTCATCCAGCGAACGATCCTCAATGCCTCAAAGCATCGAGTCTCTGGTCCGAAAGGACATTCCCAACATTCTGCTCTCACACAACCCAAATACATTTCCGCGGGCGGCCGCTCTGGGAATCGAATTGAGCCTCGCCGGCCATACTCACGGCGGTCAGATTCGTGTTGAGATTGTGCATCGGGGGTGGAACCCTGCCCGCTTCTTTACGAAGTTTGTGGCGGGTCTTTACCATCTTCCGCTGGGCGATGGTGCACCGTCGTCGGCCGAGAAAGCCACTCAGCTTAGGCCGAAGACTGCATTCCTGTACGTCAGTCGAGGTCTTGGCACCTTCGCAATGCCGGTGCGATTGGGAGTCCCACCGGAGATCACGCTGCTCACTCTGCGTGCTCCGGTCTAATCGCAGAAAAGCAAGCTCTGATCATTTGAAGCTTTGGATCGAAGAGGGCCAGTTCGGTCGACACAACGTGACCGATGGAAGCGCGGGAAAGACGATCCGCCGCAGTCTCTCGTGAGCGTGCCTCAAAGGCGAAGAAACTTGTCACTTCCGCATTTCGCAAAGTGCATGTTCAGTTTTCCAGCTCGTCGAGCAATGCCCGGGCGTCGATGAGTTCGGTGGCGCGGCTCTTTGTGCGGGCAATTGGGCGCGGCGGCGAGACGCTAGAGGCCTATCGTAGTCGGCAACAGCTCCGAAAGGAGATGAGGCAATTGGGAAGCTGGCAGATTTGAAGGACTTCTTGGGCACAAAATGAAGGGTTGGGCACAATTTCGGTCACAGTGGGGCCTTTCAATGAGCACAAATCCCTGTAAAGATTGCCATTCTTTCCAGTCCGTTCGGTGAGCCGTTAGCTCAGGCCGGTAGAGCATCTGACTTTTAATCAGAGGGTCCTGGGTTCAAGTCCCAGACGGCTCACCAAACTTTCCACCTACGCACACAGAGACTTCAGCGGCATTTGCCGCTCGGTCGTGCGCGGACAATAAAACACCGATTGAATTTGGATATAGACTCGCCGTAGACATTTCGGGTCCGGTCGGTTTGGCCGGCTAGTACCGACGCACACCCGCCAATCTCCCCGCAAAAGCTCATTTCCCCATACGCGCCGTATGCGTATCTGTAAACATTAAGGATTAAATCCTTAAAGCCCTGAATCGCAGCGGACCGGGTGAGTAAATTGATCTCGCGAGGCGAAATGTGCCCGCAGGGAGATCAAGATGGACACGCAAGACGATTTACTCCGGCGCGATGTTTGGCTGGCCGCCGAACGCGCTCGCGCCGATCTTTTGATGGATCAGAATGCTGCCAGCGCCTACATCGGGGTTTCGCCGAGGACGATGGAGAGATGGCGCGCCGAACGGACAGGGCCTCCTTTCATTCGCTTGTCCGTGAGGGCCATCCGGTATAGCCGGGCCGCAATCGTGGCCTGGATCGCGGGCCGGACCGTGAGGGAGAGCGAATAGTCATGTCGCTCACTCCCGAAGCGTTTGCAAATCAACTTGGCGGCGCCGTCCTTAAGTCGGGGTCCTGGTACGGGCGCTGTCCGGCACACGCCGACACCGTCGCGTCGCTGAAGATCGATGTCGGAAACAAGCAGCCGCTGGTGTTCAAGTGCACGTCGAAGGGTTGCTCGAACGACGAAGTGGTCGCGGCGCTCAAGGCGAAGAGTCTGTGGCCGCCGAGCGGAGAATCGCCGACCGCTCCGATAGCGCCGACCGCGAACAAAAAGAAAGACTGGATACCGCTCGTGCCGGTTCCAAATGACGCGCCGGCGTGTCCCGCAACCTGGCTCAGCGATGACGAAAAGAAAAACTTCGCCTACTGCGACGAGGATGCGCGCCTGCTCGGCTACGTGGTCCGAATCGAGGATGGTCTTGGCGGGAAAGAGTTCAAAGCCCGCGTGTACTGCCGTCACACGGTCAGTGGTGCGACGCAGTGGCGCAAGCAGGGATGGGACGCACCTAAGCCGCTTTTCGGGCTGGAGAATCTCGGAAAGTGGCGCCTCGAGCATGCTGACGCTCGCCCTACCGTCATCCTGTTCGAGGGTGAGCGCAAGGCGCGCGCAGCGCAGGCTGTGTTCGACGGAGAAAAGAAGCCTTGGGTCGCGCTCTCGATCAGCGGCGGGACCGGACAGCACAAGCACGCTGATCTAGGCCCGCTGGAAGGCTGCGAGGTCATCTATTGGGGTGATGCTGGCGAGAAGGATGTTGCGAAAACACTTGCGACGAAGCTGGGCTCCGAGCACTTCCGGTCAATCAAGATTTCGGCCGGCTTCCCAGACGGCTTCGATATCTGCGACGCGATCCTGGGCGCTCCCGCTACGAAGCTCGGCCGCGAATGCTTGAAGTGGACTCCTGCGCAGGTGATCACCTTTATCGAGACGATGGGTGGAGAGTTCCCGGATGGCATGATTTCGCCGAAACCGGAGCCCGTCGCTACCGCGGTCAAGGATGCGTCGGACGCGAACGCGGCGATCGCGGCGGCGCGTTATTTCGTAGTTCTCGGCACTGACGGCGCGAACGGCGTCTGGATCGAGCATCGCCGAAGCGGCCTGATCGCGAATTACACTGCTCCGATGTTGGGCGACGCTAATCTCATTGCGCTGGCCGACGGCCATCTCACTTTTTGGGAAGCCATCTGGATGGGGCAGGGTGGCGTCGATTGGCGCGCAGCGCGAGCGTTCGTATTGAGGATGGGCGCCGCGAAAGGTCGCTATCATCCCTTTGCCGACCGCCTGAGTGTCACCGCCCAGGTTCGCGAGTTTACCAACGGCGCACCGACTGGCTATTCGAAGATGCTCGAATGGACCGCCTCCGACGGTCACGCGCAACAGTGGTTGATGGACTCCGAGATGGATGGTCAAGCGATCGCCACGGAACTCCAGAGGCGCGGCTTTCCGTGCGCCTTTAACGAGCGGGAACGCCGCGAGTTGCGCGAGTACATCATGCTGCAGACTCCGGCGACGCTCCTCCGCCGAATCCTAAGTCCAGGCTGGTACGGGGATGCCTTCGCACTACCCAATGAGGTTTTTGGCGAGGTCGAGGGTGAGGCGCTCTATCTCCCGCCGTCGACCGACGAAAGCCCCTACCAGGTCGCGGGCACACTGGCTGATTGGCAAACCAATCAGGGGCGCTTTTGTGTGGGTAATGATTATTTAGTATTCGGCGTCTGTTTCGCTTTCGTCGGTCCCCTACTCGAACCGCTCGGACTGAAGGGCTTCGGGGTCAACCTCCAAGGGAGATCGTCGCGAGGTAAAACCAAGGTTGAGGAAGTCGGCGGCAGTGTGTGGGGTAATAAAACTTATCTCCATTCGTGGCATGCAACGGCGGCCGGCATCGAGCTGCTCGCGGTCGCGCGCACGGGCACGCTGCTGGCGCTGGACGATACGTCCCAATCGAAGCTGCCAGATGCCGAGATCGGGCAGCTCGCGTACTCAATATCGAACGGCGAATCTAAGCTGGGCTCTGATCGCGACGGAGTGACCGCACGCAAGACGCGCAAGTGGCTAGTCGCATGGCTGAGTAACGGCGAGAAGCGGTTGATCGATTTCTACAACGCGAAGCATCAAGTTAAGGCCGGAATGTTTGTCCGACTAATCGATATAGCGACACCCAAGAATAAGTTTGGACTCTTTCAGACGATTCACGATCAACCCGTAGGAGAGAAGGAAGGTGCTGAGGGTAAGCCGTTTGCCGATAATCTCTCGAAGGTGTGCGGCCTCTACTACGGTACACCGTCGCGGCACTTCCTCGGCGCGCTGACGCAGAACAAGGCAGCCCTAATCGCGTGGACCGATGCGAAGCGCGCGGAAGTCTTCGAGATGTTACCCACTTCGACCGGGGATGCCGCCGAAGAGGTCGCCCGAGTTGCCGAGGTGTTTGCACTGATCGCGGCGGCGGGAGAGCTGGCTATTAAAACCGAAACGCTCACGTGGGAAGCAGGTATGCCCACTGAGGTAGTTAAACGTGTCTACCTGCACTGGTTGGGAAAGCGCGGCGGATCGAACGCGCCATCCGCCGCGGCTGGCTTTGATGCCAACGTGATGATGCGTCAGTTCCGATCTGCGGTAAGCGAAGGTTGGCTGGCGCACTCGATTTCGCGGGACGGCGCGGCCGCAAGCCAGAGAGTACCGAGTGAACTTTGGGGATACGCGGATACGACAGAGATGAAGGGGTTGGGCTACATGACGGTCGGCGCCTTCCCTAAAATCGTCGTGGGGTACGACCCGGATCAATCGGGCAAGTTCCTATTTGAAGCGGGCCTGTTAAAGCACGCGACGACGCACCCCGTCCGAGTTAAAGCCATAGGTCTAGGTAGCGATGGAGACGGTAGGAGTGTGCGGCTCTGGCACATAAACCTGGCGGCGCTTTTTGATACCGGCAACCGGAAGGCAGATCTAATCCGGCACACAAAGTTCTCCATCGAAAAGCTACAGCGGTTGGTGCACGACAGCAGCGTCGCGGCGGCGGGCAAGGGCGTGAAAGAGCATGCGATTCTGTCGATTGCGCACCTGACGGAGACGATCGAGCTACTTGAGAAGGACGATGACAAAGCGGAGCAACTACTAAATTCCATAGATGAGCAGATCGAGGATCTGATCGCCGAGCAAGGCCTCAAGAAAAACTAAAGACCCTGGAGAAAAAGTGAAATGATAGAAATCACCAAACGCACCAGTCGCAAAAGCCTACGTCTTGTGCGTGGACTCAACGCCTTCGCCCGCGCAATCGACGCTCACTTCGACGCCGCCGCACTTGAGGCGCTTATGGTCATCGATGACGACGCCGCGCAGGCGACGCGGCACCGAATCGTTGAAGCGGTCGCATCGGCCATACGCGGCGATCGCGGCGGCGCCGGCGACGTCGATCAACTTACTCACTGCCCCCACTGTTCGGCCGTACTCAAGGCGCCCGAGGTCGCGGTGCAGTTAGACTGTTTCCGATTACACCAAGCTCAACGCGGTTGGGCCTGGTCTGTGCCCGAAATGCAGAGACTCGAAGCCGCGCTGCAACCTGGCGACGTCTTGCTCCCGCGCTATGCCGGCAGTTGCCACATTCGGAAGGCCGACGGCAGCTTGATCGTGTTCGAGCGTCGATCATGAACGCCCAGGTACCGACCGTGCGGGTCACACTGCTCCGGCAGCGGCATGCGAACTATTTTGTCCTGGTGGATCGGTGCCCGTTTTGCGCACGTAAAGGTCACACCCACGGCGCCGGACGGCCCGGCCAAGACCCACATGAGAACCTAGGATCAAGATTAGCGCACTGCGGTCCTGGCCAGGGAACCTACGTGCTGGACTGGAACGGGAAGGATGAGATCAAGTGATCGTCGGATGGGGCATCGAGGCACCGGAAGCCGCTTAAGGCACCGACTGAGTAATCGCAAAGGGGCACAAACCTAGTAAAACTGGCACGCCAAAATCTGGCACTGTAGTTATGATGCGTGCTCAAAGGAACGACAATGAAAACTCTTGAAGACCTCAAAACCATCGACCCGGCCGAAATCGCGAAAAAGGGCGCCGAGGCGCTGCTTATCCAGTTCGGCCACGACCCTAAACACCCTGGCGGGCTTCTCGACCGATTCTTGCCGCGCGTCGACACGGACCTGCACACCTGCCGTTATGACGACATACCGGCAGCGTTGAACGAGCTACATCAACTCCTTCTGAAAGTCACAATCAGCGCTCGGCCTGACCCACACCAGTTGGAGGCCGAAGCAAACGCGTTCTACAGTCGCGGAAGCGCCTTAAACATCCCGCCCGAGGAACTCGACGCGGCCGTCGCTGCGGCAAAACCATCGAAGATAGTTGCACTTGAGTTCGATCGCATCGTCACGGCCGACGGTCGCACGATCATGCGGACCGCGATTCGCGAGCGCATGCGCACTGCAGCGTTCTCGGATGAAGGTTGGCGCCGATTTGTGGGCAGCCTGCCGAAGATCGAAGCGCCCAAGGATCATGTTGAAAATGACTAACGGACCGGCAAAGCACCGCGTGCGCCGACTGGCGACAAAGGCGGGATATAGCACGGCAGAAATCGCCCTCATCTTGATCCAGGTCGACCCACTGTTGATCGACCGCTTCGACCACAGCCGCGTCGTTCTGACGGATGGTCGGCGGATCCCGCGCACTCGAATACACACCCGGCCACGTGGCGACGAGGCATTAGGCAAGTGAAGATCGGCGCCGGTCCATCGATACAGCTTGCGAATATGAAAGTTTACAAACCAACAAGAAAGGTAACCAAAATGTCAACTGAAAAAACCTACAGCTTTGGACAGTTCAACCTCTCACCCGCCGAGAAGTTGCTCATCGCAACATCGATCGCGCGCGGTCAGGGTATCAGCACGCACTCGGTGCCGGTCGCTCCTCCGCCGCGCGAATACACTCGTGGTTTCGGCAGCGACGCACCAGCACGCGTCGGTGGACGGCCCGACGACAAGGAATTTAGCGGCGCGCAAATCAAATTCGAGACTTACGATGATCGGCCCGAGCCGTCCAATGACAAGAATTTGCCCGCTGGTGGTGGTGAATCGGCCGACGACCTTGAGGAGGAAGCTGGTCGCCATCTGGCGGAAGCGGATGACCCTGGCGAAGATCACGATGCGAAAGTTCAGTTAGCTGCCGACTGTTTGCGCCGCGCACAGGCGCTGAAATCCGGCTCGTCGGCGCACAGTTTTAGCTTCGCGCCGCTTCGAAAGTTTACGTCATAGGGCTGGGCGTGATGCTCTCTCGCCGATCGGCGGATCCGGTCTTGTCCACTGGATCCGTCCGCCCTTTCAATCCCGCCGGGCCGCCGTGCACGCACACGGCGTAGGTGGCGGGAAGGATCGTTCACCTCGCCCGTCACCACGCCCGGCACTCACTTAATCTTATGAATGAAAACCTAGTCACGCAAAAGGGCACCCACGACGCTGAAATCGGCGCCGGCTCGCCCGCGCCTCGAATTGCGCGGCCCGACATGCGCACTCGGCGGAGGAAGGTGCGTGGGAGTGTTCCGATCGCACCACCGCCGCGCAAGTTCCCTCCCAAAGTTAAATGAGTAACGCCGATCAAAATATGCCGGACCACGACGACTTCCCCGTCGCGAAGACTAGTGTCGATGACGCCGCTGAAAGCGCCGTTGACACTAGTCCGGCTGCACCTTCGCGCCGCATTGCGAAACGTGATGCGCGCGTGCGCCGAGCCGTGCGCAGCATCCGCAGGTTAGCGCCTCACCTGGACGACCCGATTTTCACTCCGCAGTTGTACGGTTTCGCGGGCATCTGTCTTTTGCTGAGCGACGCTCGAAACAAAATACGTGGTCAGGGTCTCATCGGCGATGACGGCGAACTGCGACCGTCGATAGACACAATTCGTCGGCTTACTGAAACGCAAAGTAAGCTCGCTGAGAAGCTCGGCCTTACGCCTTCGACGTTAAAAGCATTCCGAAAAGAAAAGACGATCGATATCGCGGCGGCCTACGCGGAGCTAGATGATGCCGAACGAAACCGCAACGAGTGACCTTACGCGACACCGCGACGATCCCGTGGCCTTCATCCGCGCGGTGCTTCGCAACCCAGAGGACGGTAGACCCTTCATTCTCTACCCGGCCGAGGCCGAGTTTATCCGGCGCGCATTCACACTGACCACGGATGGCCGACTGAGATTCCCTGAGATGGTTTTCAGTGCGCCGAAAAAGTCGGGCAAGACGGCACTGGCTGCGATGCTCGCGATCTACGTCGCCGTGGTGGTTGGCGGTCGCTACGCCGAAATCTACTGTTTGAGCAACGACTTCGAGCAATCTGTTGGCCGAGTATTTGAGGCCTGCCGGCGAATCATCGAAGCGAGTCCGGTACTCACATCGATCGCGAAGGTGACGGCCAGTAGGATCGAGTTTCTGAGTACCGGATCATTCATTCAGGCCTGCGCTAGCGACTATTCAGGTTTTGCGGGCAGCAATCCCGCCCTTTGTATTTTCGATGAACTTTGGGGCTATGTAAGTGAAGCGTCCACACGATTGTGGGACGAGGCCGTGCCGTCGCCAACTCGCAAGGTCTCGGGCCGACTGACGGTAACGTACAGCGGCTTCAGCGGCGAGAGCAAATTACTCGAGTCACTTTACAAGTTGGCGATTGCCGGCGAACTCGTAGCCCCCGATCTTTACGAGTCGTCCGGGATGCTCGCGTTTTGGACGCATCAACCGCCGGCGCCTTGGCAAACCGAGTCCTGGCTCGCTCAGATGCGGCTGCAGCTTCGACCGAATGCATACCTCAGATTGATCGAGAATCGATGGGTCACTAGCGAATCGTCCTTCGTCGATATGGACTGGTGGGACGCCTGTGTGGCGCCTGACCTGTCGCCCGAGTTGACGAACCCTGGCCTGCCGGTTTGGGTTGGCGTGGACGCATCGGTAAAAAGGGATTCGACGGCGATCGCGGCGGTGACGTTCGAGAACGGCAAAGTCAGACTGGTATGGCACCGCATCTTTCAGCCGAGCCCGACCGACCCGCTCGACTTTGAAATGACGATCGAAAAAACGCTGCTTGAGTTGCGCCATCGCTTCAACGTCCGCGAGGTGAGGTTTGACCCGTACCAAATGCAATCCACGGCACAGCGGCTCACCACGTCCGGCCTTCCTATGATCGAGTTCGCTCAGTCAGTACCGAATCTCACCGAGGCTTCGACCAACTTTTACGAACTCGTGAAGGGTCGCAACCTCGTGGTCTATCCCGACGCTGAGATCAGGTTGGCTGTAAGTCGTGCCGTAGCGCTCGAGACGTCACGCGGCTGGCGAATCGCAAAAGAAAAGCAGAGCCACAAGATCGATATCGTCGTTGCGATGGCGATGGCCGCGCTTCCTGCGGTGCAACAGGGCCAGGTGTCCAACAAGATCGAGTGGACGTCGGGCGCGTCCCGTGATCGTGGTGCTGATCGATGGGCGCTCGGCGGCGATCACGTTGCCGGCACCAGCGACGTTAGCAATCGCGCTTACGCACTCGGACGCGATTTCTGCGAGGCGGAAGATCGGCAAGATGCGCGCTCGAGCTCGCGGATGAGCCGGAATTACTGGAGCAAGCTCTAATGAATATTGTCGAGACTACACCGAAGGTTAAAGCACGCCTATTTGATGCGACTGCTTTTTCGGCTTGCCCTATCTGTGGCTGGCGGGATCCTTACGAAAAACTCGAGTGCGACCGTTGCGCCGTTGCGACGAAGGCCGGAGGCTTCAAAACGCCCACGCAACTTTGGCACGTGTCCACGCGGCCGGACGGCGTGCGAGAGTGGCTGCCACCAGAGTCACGAGGACACGTGCGCAAGCCAGCAGTGGACCTGAGCGACCTGATCCGGCCTAAACCGCGCGGCCGTGCCGACTGAGCACTCGTCGCCGGGCCACTACGTGCCGCCTTTCGCCCTCCCGAGGGAGGAGCCGGCCCGTCAGAAGCGCGCGCCGCGCCTGAGCGGATCATCTTACTTTGCCAGCCGCGGATCGTCGCTGGCGACGCACTGACTAAGAAGCAAGACCTTTTTCACTTCCCAGTCAGGATAGCCACCCAACTGAGGACCGCCGATGCCCGTTTCGATCACGCCTAGGCGTCCATCCTCACATCGCTCGGCGGAATCGAAGCTGCGGATATTAACCCACTTTGAAAAGGTGACTACCGGGTCGGGGATTGGATCGTTGCCGGGGATCGGCACCATCAGATACCAGCCCACAAGCGCGAGCGCGGCGGTGTGACGGGGCTTCATGGGAGACACACATTCAGAGAACCGATCTCACTGATTTCTTTGCCGAGGCAGTTTGTTCTCAAAAACGCGTGCAGTCGATCAATCACGTTCTCGTCCTTCGGGACGAGCCCACCGCCGAACCGATTACCACGATATTCGACGCTCAGATATATCCGCCTGGGAAGTACAGCGTCAGCTTCATAAATCACTACATCACGGAGGATCCCCTGTTCGTGGATCGGGAAGCCTGCTCCCGACGCTTGTGAGCCACCGAATCCGGGAGGCCAGCCGCCAATTTTTGGATGTGTTCGAATTGAATGTTTCATAGAGGATGTAATTTTCCCGATCTACCCTCCCGCGACCTATGGTGCAAGCCATTTCGAACTTGCCCCAACCCATCCTCCTTCGCATCGAGCGCGGGCGCGGCACCGAAGCCCGATACTGGTTCAGTTTGATCGCTGGTCGCGTTACTCCCGCCAATCGGGATCATTGATCGCCTTTTCGATGTCGCGGAGTTCGTCCATGACATTGTGAGCGAAAGTTGTTAGTTCGCGAAAGCCTAACTCGTTCTTCATTTCTTTAACATCATCGCGAAGGCGGCGAATCTCGTCGGCCACGCAATAAAGTAGAAAAGCGAGTACTGAAAATCCACCCACAAGCGCCCAGAACACATTCTCCATCATAGCCGCACCTTCCTCGCTAATGGCGCTGTTGCCGAAGCGACCGCATTTCGCCGATTTATGAAAATTCCGCGTAATCTCTCTCACCACGGGCCTCACCCGCGACCATCCTGCCACTCGCTGGCACGTGTGCCGTCGTGCGCCCCGAACTGGCACGGTGACGCCCACCTCCCGCCGAAACCGCGCCGTGGCCCGAACGACGCGCAACACGAGGCGCTTCTTGGCGACGATGGGCTCCCGCGTGTGGATGGGTAGGTCGGACGGATGCGGGTTGCGCGAAGCAATCTGGACCTCCAACACGTTTAGCCGCGTGGTCGCGAGCCCTACCAGCGTCTGCAGCTTGCGGAATTACTTCCACAAGCTGAGGGTGTGTGCCACCAGTACTCGTCGCCTGCCGTGCCTTCGCCTCGGCCGTATAAAACGGCATCGCGTCGCTCGCCACTCTAGCCTTCTGACGCCCAGATGGCCGCTGGAATCGCCGCAACGTGCCCGTTAGCCTGCCCACGTCGCGCCGCCGCGTAAGATCGGCGTGGTTGTGCCAGTCCAGGGCGCTCGGGCCACGTGGAGCCACGAGCCGGGCCAACAGCCCTTGGCAGAGCGTGGCGGCAACGACGGATCAATGGCGGTTACTGGTCCGATCAGGACGCGGCGAAGGCGACTGACCACATCTGCGCCGAAGCGATCCCGACAACGCCTCCAGCCGAGTGCCGAAACGAGCCCCCAGGGAAGTAACGTCTACGGTGCGTCTACATCACGGCGCGGTAGGGTAAAAAGCCCAATGAATACGGGCGCTTTTCGCGTTAGCCCTCTGGTCATTCATCAGAGGGTCCTGGGTTCAAGTCCCAGACGGCTCACCAAAAAAACCTAAAGAAATCAAAGGTTTTTATCACTAGCAGAGGATCGTCAAGGTCGGCGGGTAGAAGCTCGGGCTAGCACCCGGCTAGCCAGTCCCGCCCTTCGCTCTCAAGCCAAGCCACGGCACGTTTGCCGATCTTTTTTCGTCTCGGGAACGTTCCTAGTCGTTCCATACGCCAGAGCGTAGTACGCGAAAGTCTCGTGATCGTCATCACAATGTCGAGCCGAATAAAGCGCTCGGGCTCGGACAGCGGCCGGGACACGGCGGTTTCAGGCTCGGAGGGTTGTGACTCTCGGAGAGGGACCAACTCGCCCGTCTTTTGGTCGATAAGAAAATTTGCGCATTTTCCAAGTCGTCCAGGCAGTGCCAGTCTACATTTCGATGCGCAGCCACAATTGAGCCCATTCTGCAAGCCCATTTTTTGCGCACACTTAGCACAAGCTAGAATCCGCGCTGGAAAATTCCTTGCTTGACGCGGCGGACGTATCGCGAGGTGCGTGCGCGTGGCTGAGCGTCAGCGATCAGGTCCTCGCGTTCCTGCTTCCCGAGCCACCGCCCGGACGCCAATTGCGCCGCCGCCTGGTGCCGCGGATCGAAATTGTCAAACCGTTGGCTACCCATCGCGGGAACCAATCTAATCGCCGTCGCCGCGCTCCATGTCGCGGCCGGGAGTGCCAACAGTAGGGCCTCGGCACGATCCGGCGAATCGACGCCTCTTTTTCGCGCCGCTTCCTTTCGACTCAATTTGAACACGGCCGGCGCCGTCAAGCAGGTAGCGGACGCCGATTCTCTTTTTTCAACGGCTTTGTGATGAACTAGGGACGGTGTGACGGGAGCTGACGCGGGCTCGGGCGAGCCCGAGCTATCGACTTCTGGAAGGACTCGCCCCCAAAACAAAGAAGTGCGATCAATTCCGGGCCGTGAACTCCCACCGAATGTTCCGGCGAAGCTACATTCCTCGCCGAATCGTCACGATATTCGGGAAAACCTTTCTGACCAGCAACTTTGCGGGCTATTCTGAGCATCAAAATGCCGTGAGGTGTCGACTTCTGCCTTTCGTTTGGCAGTCATCGTGTAACTTCGGGAGGCAATCGCCGGAAGATCAAAGTAATGAACGACAAATTCTCCCGTAATCGTGGCGCCCGATTCCTCTCGCGCCGCGCTTTTGTCACGACTGCGCTCGGATTGCCGATCGCACTCGCGCTCGGCTTGACCCCTCGCGCGCAGGCCGAAGCCACCTCGGATACGCCGACGGTCACCGTGATCGAGTTCACTGACGCCGGTGTGAAAAAGGGGCCCTCGACAATCCCGAAAGTAGTCAAAAGCCCGGCCGAATGGCGCAAGCAGCTATCATCCGAGCAATTCCACGTGACCCGCGAGAAAGGTACGGAAGCGCCCTTCGAGAATCAGTACGACGAGTGGAAAGAAGTCGGAATCTACCGCTGCGTATGTTGCCGCAACGCGCTCTTCAACTCGGCCAACAAATTCGATTCGCATACCGGATGGCCCAGTTTCTGGGCGCCGATCGCCCCCGAGAATGTCCGCACGCAGAGCGATCGATCGTTTTTCATGGAGCGCACCGAGGTCTTGTGCACTGAATGCGACGCGCATCTGGGTCACGTCTTCGACGACGGGCCACCGCCCACCGGACTGCGCTACTGCATGAACTCGGCGGCGATGATCTTCGTCCCCACACCCGCATCAAAGCGCTAGGGGTGCCCGGAGGGAGAGGGGAAAAGAGTCGTGAAACCTGACACTTCCCACAGTGAATAGACTGGGGTGGGTCATGCGGAGCGCGTCGATGAGGCCATGCGGGGATGAGTACGCGAGGGGCGGGGGAGACTCCGAGGGCGGCGAATGGGTCCCGGTGCTGTGCTTTTTTCGGGATTCTCGTATCTCACATTCACTGACCCCCCCCGGAGGCTCATAGCAGGACGAGCTAACGCGGGTTACGCGGGTTCGACGTTCCAGATATCGCGGCCGTATTCGCGCACCGTGCGATCGCTCGAAAATGTGCCGATGCGCGCGACATTGAGAATCGCCTTGCGCGTCCATCCGGCAGGCTCGACATACTCACTTGAAATCTGCGCCTGGGTCTCGATATACGACGCGAAATCGGCGAGCAGGAAGTAGTCGTCGCGATTGAGCAGCACGTCGCGAATCCAGCGAAATAGTCCCGGCTCCTCGGGGCAAAAGCGGTCGGACGCCAGTTCGTCGAGCACGCGCTTGAGCCGCGGGTCGGCATCGTAATATTCGGTCGGATGGTACTGGCGCCCCGCGACCATCTCGGCAATCTGGCCGGCGGTAAGCCCGAAAATAAAAATATTGTCGGCGCCGACCGCCTCGCGAATCTCGATATTGGCGCCATCGAGCGTGCCGATCGTGAGCGCCCCGTTCATCGCGAACTTCATGTTGCCGGTGCCCGATGCTTCCATGCCGGCAGTGGAAATTTGCTCCGACACGTCGGCCGCGGGAATGATCTTCTCGGCCAGCGAGACGCGATAGTCGGGCAGGAACGCGACCTTGATCAGCCCGCGCGTGCGGACGTCATTGTTGATCACTTCGCCGAGGTTGTTGATCAGCTTGATGAGCATCTTGGCGGCCCAGTAACCCGGCGCGGCCTTGCCCGCCATGATGTACGCGCGCGGCGCCGGCGGCTCGACTCCGTCTTCGACGAGGGTGAGGTACTGGTGGATGATTCCCAGCGCCATCAGGAGCTGGCGTTTGTACTCGTGGATGCGCTTGGCCTGCACGTCGAAGATCGCCGCCGGATCGACATCGACATGCGCAACGCGGTTGATGATGCGGGCGAGGCGCTCCTTGTTGGCGCGCTTGATCGCCTCGAAGCGGCTCTGGAAGCCGGGGTCGCCGGCGCGTGCTTCGATTCCGGTGAGCAGTTCGAGGTCGGTCACCCACGCGGGGCCGACGGTTTCGTCGAGCAGACTTGCGAGGCCCGGGTTCGCCATCAGGAGCCAGCGGCGCTGGGTGACGCCGTTGGTCTTGTTGCTGAAGCGCTCGGGCCACAGCCGATAAAAGTCCGGCACGAGGCGGGTCTTGACCAGTTCCGAATGCAGCTCCGAGACCCCGTTTACCGAATGGCTGCCGACGATCGCGAGATGCGCCATTCGCACTTGCCCCCCCTCGGGGTTCTCCTCGATGATCGCGGACCGCCGGGCGCGATCGAGATCGTCGGGCCAGACGATTGCGGCCTCGCTCAGGAAGCGGCGGTTGATCTCGCCGATGATCTGCAGATGACGCGGTACCACGCGCTCCATCAAACCGATCGGCCAGCGCTCGAGCGCCTCGGGCATCAGCGTGTGATTGGTGTAGGCCACCGTCGCGCGGGTCAGTTCCCAGGCGGTCTCCCAGTTCTGCTCGTATTCGTCAACGAACTGACGCATCAGCTCGGCAACCGCCAGCGCAGGATGGGTATCGTTGAGTTGAATCGCGACCTTGTTAGGGAAATCCGACAAATCTTCGCCGCGCCGCAGGAAGCCGTGGATGATGTCGCGCACGGCGCACGCGACGAAGAAGTATTCCTGCAACAGGCGCAGTTCGCGACCAGCCTGCACGGAATCCGACGGATACAGTACTTTCGAAATGGTCTCCGAGACCATCTTCTGCTCGACCGCCTTCATGTAGTCGCCGGCGTTGAAGATCTGCATGTCGAATTCGCTCGACGATCGCGCCGAATAAAGCCGCACATAGTTTACCGCGTGCCCGCCGTATCCGACGATCGGCAAGTCCGAGGGCACGCCGGAGATCATGCGCCAATCAACCCACGCGGGTTTGTACTCGCCGTGGCGATCGATGCGATGTTCGATGCGGCCGTAAACCGGTATCAGGCACGATTCCTCCGGACGTTCGACCAGCCATGGCGAGGTCTCGCGCTGCCATGCGTCGGGCATCTCAACCTGATGGCCATCGCGAATCTCCTGGCGAAAGAGCCCGTACTCGTAGTTGATGCCGTAGCCATAGCCCGGCATGTCGAGGGTCGCGAGCGAATCCAGAAAGCACGCGGCCAGCCGCCCGAGGCCGCCATTGCCGAGCGCCGCGTCGGGCTCGTAATCGAAGAGCAATTGCAGGTCGAAGCCGTTCTCCGCCAAGACCTCGCGGCAGACCTCGATAAGCCCGAGATTGTAGAGGTTATTCTCGAGCGATCGCCCGATCAGAAATTCCAGCGACAGGTAGTAGACCTTCTTGGCGTGACGGCGTTCGAAGCGCGCCTCGGTCGCGAGCATCTTTTCGACCAGCAGGTCGCGCACGACCATCGCGGTGGCGCGATACCAGTCCGCCTTGGTGAGCTGAATCCGGCGCTTGGCCAGCGTGAAGCGCAGGTGATGATCGATCAGCGTGCGAAAGAGCTTGCCGCGGTTATCGTTTACGGGCGAAAGGGCCATGCTGAACTAATTCCTTCGAACTCGTCGATTAAGATTCCTTGTGCCTCTACCCGCGAAGCTACCGATCCGTCCGGCGTGGGTCTATCGGGTAGCGCCGTCCGTTTGTCAAATTCCGGCGCGCCGTTATAAAGTTTGTTCCATGAGCACCACCAGCGAACTCGGCATCAACGGGCCTCTCGACCGCATCGAGGCGCCGATGAACTACCTGGTCGATACGGGTGAGAAGCCCGTCAGCTATACCTACGAGCCGCCGCCGGGCGTGCCGGCGCGTTCCGGCAAGATCGTCAAGCAAACCGTTCCGATCGTCAACGGGCGGCCGGTGGTCGATCAAATCACGCTCGACAACCAGGGCTTCATGCTCACCGAGACGCCGACGGCGGTGCACGACTTCTATAATGATGAAGAGGTGCGGCGGGTCTATTACCCCGAGGTCGAGCGGCTGGTGAAGAAAATAACCGGCGCGGCGCGAGTAATCGTGTTCGACCACAACGTCCGCAACGGTTCCAAGGAGATGCGGGCGAAGTTGGGCGTGCGCGAGCCGGTGAAATTCGCGCACAATGACTATACCATCAAGTCGGGGCCGCAGCGCGTGCGTGAACTGGTCGGCGATGCCGAGGCCGCTGAGCTGCTCAAGCATCGCTACGCATTCATCAACGTCTGGCGCCCGGTGCGCGGACCGATTGAGGAGTTCCCGCTGGCGGTCTGCGACGCCAATAGCATGACGCTGAAGGACTTCGTGGCGACCGATCTCAAATATCGCGACCGCACCGGCGAGGTCTATTCAGTGGCCTACAATCCGGCGCATCGATGGTTCTATTTCCCGCGGATGCGCACCGATGAAGCCCTCCTGCTCAAGTGCTTCGATTCCGACGAGCGCCGCACCCGTTTCACGGCCCATTCGGCCTTCGAGGATCCGACTTCACCGCCCAACGCGGCCCCGCGGGAAAGTATCGAGGCGCGCACGATTCTGTTCTTCGCGCCCGAGAAATCCTGAGCGCGGACGCGCCGTCTCTCCGTAACGCCCCGAAATAGTCGAATAGCACAAAACTTTTAAGTTCTTTCGAAAACTGAAACCTCATTGAGGTTTCACGGCATTCCATGCCGACGGTGGGCCACGCTCGCGATGCTCGATTGTCGGCAGGGACGTGCGGGCTTCGCCCTGGGAAAACCTCTGTCGGGATGGCCGCTCGAATTGGTAGTGCGAGTGGCTTCGTCGGGCGTGGGTTGATAAAACGAGCGCCGCCGAAACATTCCAGTAATACCGCACTAAGGCCCGGGATGCTTCGCTGCGAGCAGCCCAACAGTCTTGACCTGACTTTTCGGACTGCTCGCGGTGCTCGGGTAGGTGGTCCTGTGATAACGGACAAGGGTGAATTCGTGTCTCCACTTGCTATATCAAACAGAAAACATCACCTTGGGCGCGCGCCGATGGTATATTCGGAGTCGCGGGCTACTGACATGATCATCGAATCCGGGCTCGCCAAACTGGAGCGGCGTTGATGGAAGCGAAACAGCGGCAGGAAATCGATCTGTTCAAGGTGGCCGGCGTTCAGATCGCGATCGACTATTCGTGGCTGATCATTTTCGTGCTGGTACTCTGGAGCCTCTCGGCCGGCTACTTCCCTGAACTGCACCCGGGCTACCCGGGTATCGATTATTGGATGGTCGGCATCGTCGCGACGCTGCTGTTCTTCGCCTCGATCGTGACTCACGAACTCGCCCACGCGATTGTCGCCAACCACCTCGGGCAGCCGGTTGAGCGCATATCGCTGTTCATCTTCGGCGGCATGGCCCATCTGGGTCACGAGCCCACCAGCGCCCGCGATGAACTCAAAATCGCCGCGGTCGGTCCCTTGACGAGCTTCGTGCTCGGCACGTTCTTCCTCGCGATTCCGGGCGCGTTCGGCTTCCACGAATCGTACCCGATGTGGGCCTCGGTCTTCGATTACCTCGGTTTCATCAATTTCGCACTCGGCCTTTTCAACCTGCTGCCCGGATTTCCGCTCGACGGCGGCCGCATCCTGCGTGCGATGATGTGGGCGCGCTCGGGCGATTTCCGGCAGGCCACCGCGCGCGCCTCCGAATGGGGACGAGGCATCGCCTACGGCCTGATTTTTTTTGGCGCTCTGCAAATCTTTTCGGGCTCCCTGATTGGCGGGCTGTGGCTGATCTTCATCGCGCTGTTTCTCAAGGGCGCCGCCTCCTCCAGCTACCAGAGCATCGTTATCGAGCAAGTCCTCGGCAGCGAGCGGGTCAGCGATCTGATGGTGCGCGATCCAGTCACGATCGACGCCGCGATGACGGTCGCCGACGCCATCAACGATCGCTTCATGCACCACGGCTACGGCGCCTACCCGGTTATCGACAATGGGCGCGTGACCGGCCTCGTCGGCCTCAGCCACGTGCGCGATTGCCCGGTCGAGGAGCGCCGCTACAAGCGCGTGAGCGACATCATGCGCCGACTCGATTCGGCGATCGTGATCGCCCCCGACGCGCCGGTCTCCAACGCGCTCCGGCAGATGGCGGAGGCCGACAGCGGGCGCCTGCTGGTGATGGAAGCAGAACGTCTCGTCGGCCTGCTCTCGCGTTCCGCGGTCGCGCACTTCATTATGTTGCGCAGTCAACTGGGCTTTACGGCGCCGGGGGGCGCACAAGCGGCGGCCGCCCCGACTTCAAGCGCGGCTTAAGCCGACGATGCCGCAAACCGTGGTGGGTGTGGGCCGGATAGAAACGATGGCAAAGCCGTTGAGCGCCCTGATTGCGGGAATCCTCGCGGGCCTGATGCTCGCCGGATGCGCCGCAAACGAACCGCCGACTTCCGCACAAATCGAGGTGATGCGCCCGCGCCCCGCGTTATTCGCCGACCCCGCGCAGATGAAGCCCGGGCCCGATGGCAGCGATTTGCTCTACTACCAGGACCTCGATGCCGAATCGTCGCGCTACGGCAGGATCATTATCGAGCCGGTGACCCTGTGGTGCGGCGACATGACGCTCGATATCGCGCCCGAGGATCAATTCGTGCTCAGCGTGTATATGTACCAAGTGCTCAAGCAGCACCTGGGCCGCGATTTTACGATTGTCGATGAGCCGGGA
>Ga0187876_1001169_pt1 | contig 23193 bp, 19 predicted proteins | sample June2016WEW_17_4_FD_133000 | JGI IMG/M metagenome (GOLD analysis project Ga0187876, IMG submission 133000) | Peatland microbial communities from SPRUCE experiment site at the Marcell Experimental Forest, Minnesota, USA - June2016WEW_17_40 | ecosystem: Environmental > Terrestrial > Soil >...
AGGCACGTCAATGTGGATGTCAATGCGGTCCAGCAGCGGGCCGGAAATCTTGGACACATAGCGCTGGATGATCATGGGCGTGCAGTGGCATTCGCGCGAACGGTCGTTGAAATATCCGCACGGCTAGAGCATGCGTGGGAACGCACGCCTACCACGTGGTTACATTTAACACATTTTGACGCCGCACGGTGTGACCGGACTCACGTAGGGACGTGACAGGAACTTCGGGGAAATAAAAAGGGGCGGAATTCTGTCCGGAAGCGCAGCGCCCAGTTGCACATCCGAAAACCGAAACGGCCCAGAATTCCGCCAACCTATGGAGGAAATGGAGCAACGAAGAAACGTGACAACTTCGCTATGCGCTCGCCTTCCCGATCCGCTGCTGTCGCCAGCGGGTCGATCTAATGTAGCAATTGTTACATTGGGAATGAGCAGCGCAAATCCCACGTACGCAGTACGCTATGTACAACTTCAGTGGTAAAAAGAGTCAGCACAAATGCCTGGACAAAAGCAATTCCACAGTTGCCGTATCCTGTGATGGTTGGGGCACACCTTTAGAAGCTGCGGAAAAACTGCGGGGCAAAATCCAGAAGGATTACCGCCCAAAGAGTAATAGAATCGAGGTGAGAGAGAACCATGCGTCTAGGCGATTACGTTGACGATTACTGCTCGCGTTGCAAGCGCACCACCGACCATGCCGTAGTCTCGATGGCAGCCGACGAAGCACAGAAAGTGCGCTGCCGAACCTGCAGCTACGAACACACGTACCGGCATAACAAAACCGGCAAGAAAGAACTGACGAAGGAAGAAGCGTTCCAGAAGGTGCTTGCCAGCGTTACCGGTCAGTTGGGCGGCTCGGCCCCCGAGCCTGCCAAGAAGAGGCGTCCGAAGTAGGCGACTGTCCGACTGGCAAACGCGCAAACCGGACGCGCAGCCACGTCGGCCTATCCTGCGAGCCATTGGCAAAGCGGCGCTTTAGCGCCGCGTGCGCCGTGAACAAGAAACGTTCCGCCTACAGTGTGGCCTCCGCAACGCTTGTCTGAAGAGACTGTGTCGCAACTGCTGCCGTCCCTACGGGACTCTATCTCATTTTCCACGTTACCCAGCGCTGAAGCACTGGGCTAAGCTCTTTCGCCCCTTCGGGGCTGCCTTTTGTGTGATTCCTTCCACTGCTGCGAACCACTATGAGGTTGCGACACAGACTCTGAAGGCCGGCTGTACCCGGGCCACACGAACTTTGGGACCGCCCTAGGTGTTGGTCTTCTTGTGGCAATCCGCGCATTTCACCGGCGCTGCCCTGCCCTGACTGTTTTGTGTCTTATGGCAACCGATGCAGAGTCCGGCGGTTGCAGTGGGGTTGTGGAAGGCCGCCTGCAACTTGGTGGTTACCGGCGGAGTGGCGGGGTTGGTATGGCAATCGGTACAAGCCTCTTGCGGGGCCTTCAGCGGCTTCTCCGGCTTGGATGCGTGGTGGCAAATTTCGCATTTGCCGGCCACTTTCACGTGTGGCGTGTGATCGAACTTCACCGCACCCATGGGAGCGCCCGTCAAGATGATCGGTGCCGTCGGAGCGGTCTGGGCGAGCGCGCTGCTACATAGCATGAGAAGGATTGGAGATCCAAGTAGGATTAACAGGTTGGGAGCTTTCACGATGCCTCCAAAATGGCAGCGCCGCTGGCAAGGGATCGCGGGGCACACTTCGGCACTTTGCATTCTAGGCCGACACCGTCCCCGCTGCTGTGACGGCAGCGTCATGGGAGTGTGACTACGGTGGAAATCACCCTGTTTTCACTCCACAGCGGCAAACACCTGTATGTGACGGCGGTCACAGACTGGTTAGTGCCCCATCACTGCCCCCTTTCCCACCGCCCGCTATCTTGAACAGTAGCGAATTCTTAAGCACAGACAGACCGCGCGCATGAGCCGGGTCTGGGGGATAAAATCGACGTGAAAACAACTGAATACTCTGCTGCTGCGGCCATCAATGACGCCAACACTGCCCAGGCACGCGGTGGAACCAATACCGCGGAACCTTCGCCCGAGGACAAGGAGCTTGTTAAGGGGAAAGGGTCGAGAAGCAAAGTGACCCTTGACGGCAACGAGGCCGTCGCCTACGTGGCCTACCACGTCAGCGAGATCGCCGCCATTTATCCCATTACGCCTTCCTCGCCCATGGGCGAGTCGTCGGACGCGTGGTCTTCGGTTGGCGAAAAGAACATCTGGGGCACAATCCCCAACGTCATCGAAATGCAGAGCGAAGGTGGCGCCGCCGGCGCGTTACACGGCGCCTTGCAGGCTGGCGCGCTCGGCACCACGTTCACCTCGTCGCAGGGCCTGCTGTTGATGATCCCCAACATGTACAAGATCGCGGGCGAGCTGACCGCGACGGTGATTCACGTGGCGGCGCGCTCCATCGCCGCGCAGGCGCTGTCCATCTTCGGCGATCACTCCGATGCCATGGCCACTCGCCAAACGGGATTCGCCCTGCTGTCGTCGAACTCGGTGCAGGAGGCGATGGACTTGGCGCTGATTGCGCACGCTGCGACCCTGGAGTCGCGCATTCCCTTCCTGCATTTCTTCGACGGCTTCCGCACCTCGCATGAAGTTTCCAAGATCGAACAATTGAGCCTGGACGATATGCGCGCCATGATTGACGACGATCTGGTGCGCGCTCACCGCCAGCGCGCGCTCTCGCCCGATCATCCGGTGCTGCGCGGCTCGGCGCAAAACCCTGACGTTTATTTCCAGGGCCGCGAGTCGGTGAACTCTTACTACCTGGCCTGTCCCACCATCGTGCAGAACACGATGGACAAATTCGCCCGGATCGTTGGCCGTGAATACCGGCTCTTCCAGTACGAAGGCGCAGCGGACGCCGAGCAGGTCATCATCGTCATGGGCTCAGGCGCCGAAGCGGTCCAGGAGACGGTGGACTACCTTACCGCGCAAGGCCGCAAAGTTGGCGTGCTGAAAGTGCGCCTGATGCGGCCCTTCTCCGTCGAACACTTCCTGCAGGCTTTGCCCGCGACGGTGAAGAGCATTGCCACGCTGGACCGCACCAAGGAACCGGGAAGCATCGGCGAGCCGCTGTATCAGGATGTGGTCACCGCGCTGACCGAAGGCTTCACTGCGGGCAAGGCTCCGATGGCTACGTTCCCCAAGGTGATCGGCGGCCGCTATGGGTTGTCGTCAAAAGAATTCACCCCGGCAATGGTGGCGCGGATTTTCGACGAACTGAAGAAACCCAACCCGCAGAACCACTTCACCATCGGCATCAACGACGATGTCACCCACACCAGCTTGACCTACGACCCGGCGTTCTCCACCGAAGCACCGGAGACGGTCCGCGCCATGTTCTACGGGCTGGGGGCCGACGGCACCGTGGGCGCCAACAAGAACAGCATCAAGATCATTGGCGAAGAGACCGACCTGAACGTGCAGGGCTACTTCGTCTATGACTCCAAGAAGTCGGGCGCGGTCACCATTTCGCACCTGCGTTTCAGCAAACAACCGATCCACTCCACCTACCTGATCTCGCGCGCCAATTTTGTGGGCTGCCACCAGTTCAGCTTCATGGAGCGCCTCGATGTGCTCAAGGCTGCCGATCCCGGCGCGGTCTTCCTGCTCAACAGCCCGTTCGGCCCCGACGATGTCTGGGACAACCTGCCGCGCGCGGCGCAGCAGGCGATCATCGGCAAGAAGCTGCGCTTCTACGTGATCGACGCAGTGGAGGTGGCGCGCGCAGCCGGAATGGGCGGCCGCATCAACACCGTCATGCAGACCTGCTTCTTCGCCATCAGCGGCGTGCTGCCGCGCGACGAAGCCATCGCCGCCATCAAGCACTCCATCGAGAAGACCTACGGCAAGCGTGGCGAATCCATCGTGCGCAAAAACTTTGCCGCGGTTGACTCCTCGCTGGAGCACCTGTATGAAGTCAAGGTCCCGAACGCGGTCAGCTCGAAGTTCGACGTTCGTCCGCCGGTTCCGGCCAACGCTCCCGACTTTGTGCGCAACGTTGAAGCACTCATGATCACCGGAGATGGCGATGAGGTGCCGGTCAGTGCGATGCCCATCGACGGCACGTTCCCCACAGGTACCACGCAGTGGGAGAAGCGCAACATCGCGCTGGAAATTCCGGTGTGGGATGAGGTGTTGTGCATTCAGTGCGGCAAGTGCGTCATGGTTTGCCCGCACTCCGTCATTCGCGCCAAGATCTACGACGCCAGCAGCATCAACCACGCGCCCGAGGGCTTCCAGACAGCAGTTCCCAAGTGGCGCGAGTTCTCCGAACTGAAATACACCTTGCAAGTCGCACCGGAGGATTGCACCGGGTGCGGGCTGTGCGTCGCGGTCTGCCCGGCCAAGAGCAAGAGCGAAGCCAAGCACAAGGCCATCAACATGGAACCACAGCCGCCGCTGCGCGAGAAGTACAACCAGTATTGGGAGTACTTCCAGCAGATTCCCGAGTTCTCGCGCGAAAAGCTCTCCCACGGCCAGGTGAAAGATCAGCAACTGCTGCAGCCACTGTTTGAGTTCTCGGGCGCCTGCGCCGGTTGCGGCGAAACCCCCTACATTTCGCTGATGACCCGGCTGTTCGGCGACCGCGCCATCATCGCCAACGCGACTGGCTGCTCGTCGATCTACGGCGGCAACACGCCGACAACCCCTTACAGCAAGAATTCCGAGGGGCGCGGCCCGGCGTGGTCGAACTCGCTATTTGAGGACAACGCCGAATTCGGCATGGGCATGCGACTCGCGATCGACAAGCAGAACCAGTATGGCAGGGCGCTGGTCGAGCGCATGGCATCCACCATCGGGGAAAAGCTCGCGGTGGAGATTCTTTCCGCCGATCAGTCCACCGAAGAAGGAATCTTCGCGCAGCGCGAACGGGTGAAAGCGCTGAAGGAGAAGCTGGCGAAGGACACCAGTCCGGCGGCGCGCGACCTGCTCGCGGTCGCCGACAAGCTGGTCAAGAAGAGCGTGTGGATCGTCGGCGGCGATGGATGGGGCTACGATATCGGGTTTGGCGGCCTCGACCACGTGCTGGCCTCCAACGCCAATGTGAACATCCTGCTGCTCGACACCGAGGTGTACTCCAATACCGGCGGGCAGATGTCGAAGGCCACGCCGCTGGGTGCGGTGGCCAAGTTTGCCGCCGGCGGCAAGCGCACTCCGAAGAAAGACATCGGCATGATGGCGATGAATTATGGCCAGGCCTACGTGGCCCATGTCGCAATGGGCGGCAACGATACCCAGACCATGAAGGCATTCATGGAAGCGGAGGCGCACGATGGGCCGTCCATCATCATCGCCTACAGCCACTGCATCGCGCACGGCTACGACATGGTGTACGGCATCGAGCAGCAGAAGGCGGCGGTGAACTCCGGACACTGGCCGCTGTTCCGCTACAACCCCGCGCTTGCCAAGGAAGGCAAGAACCCGTTTGTGCTGGATTCGCGCGCCCCCAGCATTCCGCTGGAGAAGTACATCTATAACGAGACGCGCTACACCATGCTGGTCAACAGCGATCCGGACGAGGCCAAGAAGCTGCTGAAGCAGGCGCAGGAAAACGTCAACGAACGCTGGAAGCTGTACCAGCACATGGCCGCGATGGGCGTTGATAAAGCGTAAGCACGAGGAGATGAGACTGTGATCGACCTTTCAACAAACTATCTGGGATTGAAGCTGAAGAATCCGGTCGTAGTATCGGCCTCGCCGCTGACGGAGAAGCTGGAAAACTTCCCCCGCATGGAAGATGCCGGGGCCTCGGCCATCGTGATGTACTCGTTGTTCGAGGAGCAGATCGAGGCGGAGAGCGAGAACATTGACAGCGCGCTGGAGTACGGCGCCAACAGCTACGCCGAGGCCATCTCCTATCTGCCTGACATGCAGAAGTATCATGTCGGCCCCGATCGCTATCTGGAGTTGCTGCGCAAAGGCAAAGCCGCCGTGAGCATTCCGGTCATCGCCAGCCTGAATGGCAGCTCGCCGGGCGGATGGGTCCGCTACTCCGAGTACATGGAGCAGGCGGGCGCCGACGCGCTGGAGCTGAACATCTTCGACATTCCCAGCGATCCATCGCTCACCGCGGCCGCGCTGGAAGACCGTTATTGCGACCTGGTGCGCGCCATTCGCAAACAGGTGCGCATCCCGATCTCGGTGAAGTTGGGGCCGTACTTCACGTCATGCGCCAACTTTGCCAAGCGTTTGTCGGAAGCAGGCGCCGACGGCATTGTGATCTTCAATCGCTTCTATCAGCCTGACTTTGACCTGGAGGAGATGGAGGTAGTACCAAACCTGGTCCTGAGCAGCCCGCATGAGCTGCGTCTCCGTCTCCACTGGGCCGCCATTCTGTATCACCAGGTCGAGACCTATATCGCCATCACCGGCGGCGTACACGACGCCAGCGATGTGCTGAAGTCCATGATGGCGGGCGCACACGTGGCCATGATGACATCGGCGCTGCTGAAGTACGGCATCGAGCACATCGGCGTGGTGCTGGCCGGCATGGAGAGCTGGATGGAAGAACACGAGTATGTCTCGGTGAAGCAGATGCGGGGCAGCATGAGCCTGGTGAACATCGAGAACCCGGCGGCGTTCCTCCGTGGAAATTACCTCAAGACGCTCGGGTCGTATACGTGGCGGGAGCCAGGAACGGCCATAACAACGTTCTGAAGATTGCTTTCTTTCCTCCGCACAGGGCCGGCATCCCGCAAGGAAGCCGGCTTTGGTGTTTCAAGAGCAAGCGCTCCCACCTTAGGTCACCATGGCTACATCACTGGCGGCACCGTGATGCCCATCACGCCCAGAATTCGACCCAACTCGCGCCGAACCACAGCCGCGGTGGCCAGCAGGAACTTCTTTCGGCCCTCGTCGGCTTCGGTAAGGATGTGGTGGCGATGGTAAAAGTTGTTGAACTGCTGTGCGAGCTGGAACGCGTGTTTGGCCGCAAATGCCGGTTCCGTCGTCGCGATGCATTGCTCAACCACGAATGATGTCTTCCCTGCCAGCAACCATAGCTCCCAGATTTCCGTGCCGCTCTCGTCGGCAAAAAAGCGCGCGTAATCCACTTCGGCAGCAAGCGCCTGCTCGGGATCCACACCCGCCTTGCGGAAAATATTGCTCGCGCGCACCACCGCATATTGAGCGTATGGGCCGGTCTCGCCTTCGAAGGCCAACGCCTCTTTGAAGTCGAACGCGATCACCGACTGCTTGGTGAACTTCAACATGAAGTAGCGTAGGGCGCCAATCGCGATCTGCTGGCTGATGCGGGCGCGCTCCTCGTCGTCCAGCTCAGAATGCCGGCTATCCACCTCTTTCTTGGCCGCGGCGATCAGCGCGTCGAGCAGGTCGTCTGCCTTGACGCCAAAACCCTTGCGGCCCGAAACCTCGATGTAGGACTTGACGCGGTCTTCCTCGCTAACGTCGTAACCCAACTCCATGGCACAGCGCGGAGTGAGAGCGACCATCTCGTACGAGAGGTGCGTATAGTGTGCGGCTTGCTCCGTGTAACCGAGCAGCCTGAGGGCTTCGATCACGGTATTCTGCGGATCGCTCTGGCGCGAGTCGATTACGTTGTAAATCGCCGCGACATTGCCAAAGTGCGGATGATCCGGCTCACCGTGCTCGGCCGAAATCCAGACTTCGTGCTGGTTCGGATAGCGGTAGAACTTGCGGTAGCCGAAGTCCAGGCCCAGAAGACCGAACTTCCACAGATGATAGGCAATGTCCTTGCCCACGTATCCGACTGTTCCATTCGAACGCACGATGACTTTGGCGTCTTCGTCGGGACCGGATGCTTCCTCCGCGCCGGATGATTCCTCCGTCGGGTGCCCCACCCTTGTCTCCGTAGGAGACAGGGTGGGCTTCGGCCGCTTCATCACCCAGCAGCCCTTGTTCTTACCTTCGGTCTCGAAATAGAGGACGCCCTTCTCTTTCAACTGCTGGAAGGCCGCATCCCAGAAGTGCAAGCGGAGGATCTCACTTTCGCGCGGGAGGAAATCGTACTCGACGTCGAGACGATCCATGGTTTCCAGATGACGGCGTAATACGGCCGACGCAATCAATTCCGCAGCCTCAGCCATCTCATTGCCACCCTGTTCGATAGCATGTAAAGCTTCAAGTCTAACTTTAAGAGTTTCCTTGTCTTCCTCATACCACCGCGAGACCCGCGCGTAAAGGTCCCAACAGTAAAAATCAAGACGCGGCGTTGAAGTTATCAGCGCGACGATCTCCGGTTTCGATTTTTTCTCGAGGTGAAGGAATCCGACCACGACGTCGGCCACTTGCACCCCGGTGTTGTCGATGTAGTTCTGAACATCGACCGCGTGCCCGGCCGCTCGCAACAGACGAACGAAGGTGTCGCCGAGGATGGCGTTTCGCAGATGCCCGATATGGGCGGCCTTGTTGGGATTGATGCTGGTGTGCTCGACCAGGATTTTGCCGCTGACGTTAGCAGCGCCCTCATCGGCGTGACCCGAAACTCCGATCGTCTCGCCACTCGCAAGCGCGCGCGCAGCGAGGTCCCGCTTCAATCGCGCATTGATATAACCGGCGCCCGCGACCTCCAGCTTCTCGAATCCCTCGGGTAGCGGCAATGCGGCGACAATCTCCTCGGCAATCTTGCGCGGAGGTTTGCGCAGCCGCTTAGCCAGTTCAAACGCGAGCGGCAGGGCGAACTCGCCCATTTCAACCTTAGGCGGCTGCTCGATGACGACGTTGGCCAGGTCGATCTGGTACTTCTCGCGCAGAAAGGCGCGCACGTCGCTGGCCAGTTTTTTTTGTCGTTCTAAGTACACACTCTTCATTCTTTACGAATTGTCATTACGAGCGCCCGGTTTTTCGGGGTGATGACAACCCAATTTCTTCTCTGTGCCCTCCGTGCCCCTGTGGTGAATAAGAATTGTGGAGGACATCAGCAGATCGTGAACAGAATAGCAAATGCAGGAGCCGCGCAGGGTTTGACGCTGGTTTCGGCGTTACCTATGATGAAGAATCTGAGCAACCCCCATGCGCATTGCCTATCTCGAATGCTTCTCTGGAATCAGCGGCGACATGTTTCTGGGCGCGCTGCTCGATGCCGGAGTTCCCTTCGAGCTGTTTCAGAAGACGGTCGCTGGACTCAACATCGGCGCTGAGCTGGAGCACTCGCGCGTTCACCGCGGCGGCATCTCCGCGACAAAATTCGATGTGGTGGTGAACGGCCAGAAAGACATGCCGCGTGAGGAGTTCTGGGCGCAACAGCACGTCGGCTCGCACGAATCCGAGGCGCAACAAGCGCATAAGCATAGCCACGACCAGCAACACAGCCGCAGCCTGAGCGAGATCCTGCGCATCGTCGCCGCAGCGCCCATCAGCGAGTACGCCCGGCGGACTGCCGATGAAATCTTCCTGGCGCTGGGCGCAGCCGAGGCCACCGAACACAACGTCAGCGTGGAGCAAGTGCATTTCCACGAAGTCGGCGCGGCCGACGCGATCGTGGATATTGTCTGTGCAGCCGTTGGCGCCGAGGCGCTTGCGGTCGATCAGTTCCTCGCTTCGCCGCTGAATGTGGGCGGCGGAACGGTCGCCTGCGCGCACGGCGTCATGCCCGTCCCGGCTCCAGCCACTCTCCAACTGCTGAAGAACGTGCCAATTTATTCTGGCGACATTCAGAAGGAGCTGGTCACGCCGACCGGAGCGGCCATCGTCAAAGTGTTAGTCTCAAGCTTCGGACCTCGGCCGCTCATGACGACGGAACGCATAGGCTGCGGCGCGGGAGCGCGCAATTTTCCCGGCCATCCCAATGTGTTGCGGCTCAGTATCGGCGAGACCCAGGAAGCGGTAATTGGCGAAGGGAGCACCGGCGAGAATGACGCCGCAGAAGAAGAGATCGCCATACTGGAAGCGAATCTGGACGACCTGAATCCCCAGTTGATCGGCTATATCGTCGATCTGGCGTTTGCCGAAGGAGCGCTGGACGTCTTTACCGCGCCGGTGCAGATGAAGAAGAACCGTCCTGGCACAGTGTTGACGGTGCTGGCGAGGCCCGAGCACGAGGCGCATCTTCGCGGGCTATTATTTCGCGAGAGCAGCACGCTGGGCGTGCGCACGCGTCATGAGAAGCGCTATGCGCTGCCCCGTCGGCACGAGGCGGTGGTCACGCCCTGGGGCGAGGTGCGCATGAAGGTCGCGCATCTCAATGGAGCCGTTTCTCAGTATGCACCTGAGTACGAAGATTGCCGGCGCATCGCCGTCGAGCATCACCTCCCGCTGAAGACGGTGATGCAGGAAGCCATCCGCTTGTACCTGGACCAGAAGAATGGATAATCGCGAGAAGTTTTACATCACGACGCCCATCTATTACGTAAATGCGCGGCCTCACATCGGGCACACCTATACCACGGTGGTCTGCGATACCATTGCCCGCCGCCAGCGCATGATGGGCGTGGACACCTGGTTCCTGACGGGCACCGACGAACATGGCCAGAAGATTGAGCGCTCGGCCGCCGCTGCCGGCTGCTCACCCCGGGAGTTCGTAGCCAAGATCTCGGGCGAATTCCGGGCGCTGTGGGACCGCATGAAGATCTCCTACGACGATTTCATTCGCACCACGGAACCGCGCCATGTTCACGGTGTGCAAGCCCTGTTCACGCGCCTGCAGGAGCGCGGCTATATCTACAAGGGGTCTTACAGCGGGCAATATTGTGTCTTCGACGAGCTTTACGTCGATGCTGCCGGCCCCGGCGCTCCCTGCCCGGAATGTGGACGGCCCACCGAAACTGTGCACGAGGAGAATTACTTCTTCAAGCTTTCGGCGATGCAAGATCGCCTGTTGCAGTACTACAGCGACAACCCCGACTTCATTCGTCCGGAAACCCGGCGCAACGAGGTGATCGCTTTCGTGCGCAGCGGACTGCGCGATCTCTCCGTCAGCCGGACGTCATTCAAGTGGGGCATTCCCGTGCCGGGCGATCCCCAGCACGTGATCTACGTCTGGCTGGATGCGCTGGCCAATTACCTGACCGCGGTCGGCTTTGGCTCCGATGATCCGGCAGACCAGCAAAAACTGGAGCGCTACTGGCCGGCCGATGTGCACATGATTGGGAAAGAAATTGTGCGCTTCCATTGCGTTTATTGGCCGGCATTTCTGCTGGCCGCCGATCTGCCGCTTCCGAAATCCATCATCGCGCACGGCTGGCTGCTCTTCGAGGAGAGCAAGATGTCGAAGTCGCGGGGCAACATCGTGCGTAGTGAAACCATCCTCGACACCCTTGGCGGGGATGCGCTGCGCTATTTCCTGTTGCGTGAAATTGTCTTCGGGCAGGATGGATCGTTCAGCTTCGATGCCCTGGTGCAGCGCTTTAACGCCGATCTCGCCAACGATCTGGGCAACTTGTCGAGCCGCACGCTCAGTATGATCGCCCGTTATTTTGAGGGAGAAGTGCCCTACCCATCGCCAAGTGAGCACACCCCTGCGGATGAAGCCATCGCCGAACTGGCACAGAAAACCATCGCGGACTTTCATGCGCAGTTCGAGCAATTTCAATTCTCGCGCGCGCTGGAAACGGCGTGGTCTCTGGTGGCCGCAGTCAATAAGTACATCGTCGAGAACGAGCCGTGGGCAGTCGCCGAACGCGAAGATAAAGACTCGCGTGCCCGCCTCGCCACTATTCTGTACACGTCCGCTGAGGCGCTGCGGGTGGTCACCGCGCTGGTGCATCCGATTATTCCAGAGGCCACGGCTCGCATCTGGACGCAGCTCGGGCTGGGCGAGATCAGCCAGTTGGACCTGCGCAGTTTGGCTTGGGGACAGTTGCCGCTGGGCACCAAGCTGGGCAAGGTCGAAGGCGTATTCCCGCGTGCCGACAAGAGCACGGTCGAAAGGATGCAACAGATGGAACAGCAGCGCTCCGCTGATCTAGTGCAAGCGAGTGAGAAAACGGCAGCGGCGGAAGCGCAGCCCGCCGGAAGCGGCGCGCAACCGCGACAGCCCGCCACCCAAGCAGCCGCTGGTCCATCAGCTACGGCGCCTGCAGAGTCGGGCGCGATCGTCAGCGACAAGACCACGACTGCCACAGGCGCCCAGGGCGGAAGCGTGACTGCCGCTGCCGCGGCCAGCCACAATCAGATCACGATCGACGATTTCCTGAAGGTCGAATTGCGGGTGGGTGAAGTGAAGGTTGCCGAGCGCGTGAAGGGCGCCGACAAGCTGCTTCGTCTGGAAGTCGATATCGGCAGCGAAGTGCGGCAGGTCGTCGCCGGAATTGCGAAAGCTTACGAACCGGAAAAGCTCATCGGACGCAAGGTCGTGATCGTGGCCAATCTGCAGCCGCGTAAGCTGCGCGGGCTGGAATCGAACGGAATGATTGTGGCCGCGTCCGTTGGCGACGATGGCCAGCCGGTGCTGGCGGGATTCTTGGAGGACGTACCGGCGGGGGCGAAGCTGAAGTAGTGTGAATCCTGGTTAAGACCAGCATGCCTTCGAGAAAAGTACGTGATGTCATTAAACTGGTTGAAGACGATGGATGGCGTCTTGTCCGCACGACCGGTAGTCACAGGCAGTATCATCATCCTAGCAAGATTGGGACGGTCACTGTCGCCGGCCATCCGGAACAGGACATGCAGCCTGGCACTTACAACAATATCCTCAAGCAAGCAGGGCTGAAGTGATGCGATTCGCGGTGGTGTTTGAAAAGACGGACAACGGATGGAGCGCCTACGCTCCTGACCTGCCGGGACTGGGTGTCGCCGGCAGCACAATGGAAGAGACGCGCACCCTGGTACGCGAAGCGATAGAACTGCACCTCGATGATCTGCGCGCTACGGGACAGCCCATTCCGGCAGCAGCTTCTCAAGCGGATTACGTGGAAGTGCCGCTGCCCGCCTGATGTACATCGACTCCCACGCTCATCTCGATGGCAAGCGCTTCGACGCCGACCGCGCCGAAGTCATCGCTCGCGCCCGCCAAGCCGGCGTCAGTACCCTGCTTGCCATTGGTAATGGTGACGGCCCTGGGACGGGCACGCTCGATTGCGCCATCAAGCTCGCACAGCAGTACGATTGGATTTACGCGACGGTAGGAGTCCATCCTCACGAAGCCGAGTTGGCCAAACAGTCGGACTTTGACGAACTCGAACGCTTAGCGAAATCGCCCAAGGTAATCGCCTGGGGCGAGATCGGCCTCGATTATTTTTACGACCACTCGCCTCGCGACGTGCAGCGACGAGTCTTCCTGCAGCAAATGGAGGTGGCCGGCGCCGCCAAGCTGCCCATCATTATTCACTGCCGCCCCTCCAATAACAGCGAGAACGCCTGGGACGACGTGCTGCGCCTGATCAGAGAAGACTGGGCGACCGGCGGATTTGGCGGCGTGCTCCACTGCTTCACCGGAACCGTCGATCATGCTCGTGCGGCGCTTGATCTGGGATTCATGGTCTCCTTCGCCGGTAACATCACGTTCCCCAAGGCGCAAACCATTCGCGACGCGGCCAGCATGGTCCCGCTCGATCGCATGTTCATCGAGACCGATTGCCCTTATCTTGCGCCGGCGCCCCATCGCGGTCAGCGCAATGAACCTGCCTTTGTGGTTGAAGTCGCCCGCCAGATCGGGCAGATTCATAATCTTTCCTGTGAGGAAATCGGACAGCAAACAACCGCCAATTTCTACAACTTTTTCCGGCTTACAAAATCCAACTGAGGTGCTACGCTTCCCTACCCGGTAGTGCCGGGCTGCTAGTTTGCAATTGCGGCAAACGCCGCGTCTCTTGTTACACTTGAACCTTATGGCCGAATCATTCGACGTCGTCAGTAAAGTGGATATGCAGGAAGTTTCCAACGCCGTGCAGCAGGCGTTGAAAGAAGTTCATACGCGCTACGACCTGAAAGACTCGAAGTCGGACATCAAGATCGAGGAGAAGGAAGGGTTGGTGCTGGCCTCGGCTGACGAGTACAAGCTGAAGGCAGTGAATGACGTGTTGCAGGGGAAGCTGGTGAAGCGCGGGGTCTCGCTCAAAGCGCTCACCTATGGCGCCATCGAACCCGCCGCCGGCTCGACCGTGCGCCAGCACGTCAGCCTGCAGCAAGGTATCCCGATTGAGAAGGCGCGCGAGATCGTCAAGCTGATCAAGAACTCCAAGAAAAAAGTGCAGGCAGCGATCCAGGGAGACCTGGTTCGCGTCAGCGGCAAAGACCGCGATACACTTCAGGAAATCATCGCATTGCTGAAGCAGAACGATTTCGGCATTGACATGCAGTTCACAAACTATCGATCCAACTGACGGGGCAAATCGATTTGAATACGACTGTAACCCGCAACGCTAAAGAAGTATTCGACTTGCTGCACGACGACCTGGCCGCCATCGAGCGCGAGTTCGGCCGCGACACCGTGTCCAGCGTGCGGGCGATCACCGAGATCGGCGAGTACCTGCGCGCCGGCGGCGGTAAGCGGCTGCGTCCGGCGCTGTTGCTGCTCTCCTGCAAGCTGATGAACTACACCGGCCACGGAGCGATCAAGCTGGGGGCGGTGGTGGAAATCATCCACACCGCGACGCTGGTCCACGACGACATCATCGACGAAGCCCAGACTCGCCGCGGCCGCCCCGCCGCCAACACGCAATGGGGCAATTCCAAATGCGTCCTCGCGGGCGACTGGCTCTATATGCAGGCATTCAAAATTGCCGTGCAAGAGCGCAATTTTCACATCCTCGACGCGCTCATCGATTTGACGCAAGCAATGGTCGAAGGGGAATTGCTGCAGATCGAGCGGCTCGGCAAGGCTATCACCATGGACGAGCACCTCGAACTCATCTACCGCAAGACAGCGTGCCTGTTTTCGGTCTGCATGAAGATGGGCGGCATCCTAGCGAATGCCAGTGAAGCCGATCAGCACCGTCTCGCCGAGTATGGACGCAACCTGGGCATGGCCTTCCAGATCGTCGACGACGTGCTCGACCTCACCGCGTCCGAAGAAGTGCTGGGCAAGCCGGTTGCCAGCGACCTGCGCGAAGGCAAAGCCACCATGGCGGTGTTGCACGCGCTGGAACACTGCACGCCAACGGAGCGTGGGACGATCGAGTCTGTCCTGAGTAACGGGGGCTTCAACGGCATCACGCCGGCCGACATCGTCACCATCTTGAGCCGCAACGGCTCCATCGATGCCGCCTACGCGCGGGCGGTGGAGTTCAGCAACAAAGCGCGCGAGGCCCTCTGCAGCTTTCCCGATTCCGAGATCAAGCGCGTGCTGCTGTGGGTGCCGGAGTTTGTGGTGCAGCGGGAAAGCTGAAAGAAGCCGCTGTTCGCTCTTCGCTCTTCGCTCTTCGCCTTCTCCACTTCACCTTCCGCTCTTGGGGCAGCCAATCTCGGTGACAACCATTCCTTGACCTAGGCCCTCCCGCCATAAGCTATGCTCAGGGAACAGGGCTCTATCTGGCGAACAGCGAAAAGCGAAAGGCGAAAAGCGAACCGCGTTTCCGCCCTGATTTACACTTTCCTTATGGCCACACCCCAGGAAGTCGAAATTAAGTTTCTCGTCTCCGATCTGAAAGCGGTCGAGCAGAAGCTGCGCGAGCTTGGGTTTCACGAAGAGACGCCATCCACCCACGAGCTCAATACCCTTTACGACCTTCCCGGCCAAGAACTGCGCCGCAAGGGCGAGTTGCTGCGGCTGCGTGACTACGGCGGCAACTGGAGGCTGACGCACAAGGCCAAGGTCAAGCTCGGGAAGCACAAATCTCGTGGCGAGTTGGAGACTGGTGTCTCCGACGGCAAGCAGATGGATGCGATTCTGCGCGCCTTGGGCTACTCGCCGTCGTTTATCTACGAAAAGTTTCGTGCCGAATGGAGTGACAACGATGGCCATGTTGTTCTCGACCACACTCCCATCGGCGACGTCGCTGAGATTGAAGGCAAGTCACGCTGGATTGACCGCATCGCTCGCGAGCTGGGCGTGAAGCCGGCGGACTACATCACGAAGTCGTATGCTGAACTTTTCTTCGATTGGAAACGTAGAACAGGAAGCAAGGCAGAGAACATGACCTTCCGCGAGGTGAAGAACAGGGGTTAGGAGCTAGTTTCGAGTTTCAAGTTTCAAGTTTCGAGTTTCAAGTTTCGAGTGAGGCAACGAAGTGGGTTGCACAGCACGAAACCACCAGCCGCTAGGCGACGACGGCATCCAACATTCCGCGGAAGCCTGCACCGGCTCCGGAGTTTAGACCTTGCCGGGCCTGAACCGGAGCCGGAAAGCAGTGGTCAGGGGCTAGGGGTTAGTTGTGTCGGAAAAATCCGGAACTGGATACTAGCCGCTGTTCACTATCACATAGGTTGTTAGAACCTGGGGCAGACCAGCGGAAAATCCGAAACTACCCCCTAGCCCCTAACCCCCTGGTTCCTAGCCCCTGCTTTTCATCCTCTCCAGCACTGCGCCTGCGATCAGCGGCAGCCCCACAGTGGCATCCAGGAGAACCTCGGCGAAACGCCCACCGTCTTCCGGAGGCACGAACTTACCCCACGACACGGCTTCGCTGTAGGTGCATCCCGACAAGCCGCCCCAGTTCACCGGCTCAGGACAGATGCGCACGCCATAATGGAAGCGCTTCAGGGGCAGGTCTTCGCCGCCGCGGCGATGGCGCAGTTCTATGAATGGGCCAAATTGTTGCGCCCAGTTTCTGGGCACACCACCGCCGATGGTCAAAATTCCAAGGCGTTCCTGCTTTAGGAGTGTCTCGGCGTAATATTCCAGGTCTTCAAACGGATCGCAGCGCAGCGGAGGAATGTTGTTCTTGCGACGCATGCGGTTGTGCAGGGCAACGTCGAGGCCGATCTCCGAATCGCTGAACGCGGGTACGAATACCGGCACATTTTTCTCGTAGGCCGACTTCAGGATGCCGCGATCCTTCACGTGCTCGCTCAGGTAGCGGCCGATTTCGCGATTCAGCTTGTACGAGCAGAGCACCTCATTGTGGTCCCAGTTTTTCAGAATGCGCGCGACAATCGTCTCCACGAAGTCGAGGTTGGTCTCCGGCTCCAGCGTGTCGTAGACGCGGTTGTAGCCGGCTTCGTAAAGCTCGGTGTCGTCCATCTTCGGGTCGTAGCGGAAGTGCGATCGCCCTGCGGCCTCAACCAGACCGTGCGCCATCAGCGCTCCCGTGGAAACGATGGCCTTTACCACTCCATGATCGATCAGGTCGGTGACGATCAAACCTTGCTTCGCAACAGTCATCGCGCCGGCCAGTGTCATCACGACGAAACAGTCCTTGTCGCGAGCCATGGCTTCCAGAACTTCAGCGCCTTCTCCCACCTGCCGCCCGGTGAATGCGGTCTTGCCCATGGCGCGGACAAGGTCATCCACCGTGTGGATCTTCGAGAGATCGAGCGGCTCCAGCGGAACTAGCTTGTCGGAAATGGGATCGTGGAGTTTGCGATCAATGCCCGCGCCGTGCGTCTTGTGATGTTCGTCGGCCAAGATTCACCTCGATAAACCAGCGCCGTCATCCCGACCAGGGATTTCAGTCGGCGCGGAGAGACCTGCTGTTCACGCGACAGCAGCTTTCTTCACGCCCGGCTGAAGCCGCGCGGCCGGAATGACATCAGGAAAGCGTCGAACAATCGAAGCTACAGGCTGAATGCGGCCTCCGTCAATGCGCGGGACGCGTGCGACGAGATGTCATGGTCAATTAACAATCGAGTCGGTCCATGACCAGCGCGCGAGGGATGCTATTCTTGAAATGCATTTGGCACGGGAGCTAAGAATTGGCGGAACGAAACTTCCAGATTGGCATCGTGCAGATGTCGTGCACGCCGGAGCCTGAGCAGAACCTGGAGCGCGCCATTGCCCACATTCGCGCTGCCGCCGCCAAAGGCGCCGAAGTTGTCTGCCTGCCCGAGCTGTTTCAGACGCAGTATTTTTGCCAGCGCGAAGACATCGCCCTCTTCGATTTGGCGGAGCCCATCCCTGGTCCCACGACGGCGCGCCTCGGCGATCTCGCTCGTGAACTGAAGATCACGATCGTCGCGTCCCTGTTCGAGCGGCGTGCTCCCGGCATTTATCACAATACTGCGGCAGTTCTCAATGCGGATGGCAAGCTGGCCGGCATTTACCGCAAGATGCATATTCCCGACGATCCCCTCTATTACGAAAAGTATTACTTCACGCCAGGCGATCTGGGGTTCAAGGCCTTCGAAACTGGCGTCGGCAAAATCGGGGCGCTGGTCTGCTGGGACCAATGGTATCCCGAAGCAGCGCGCTTGACTGCGCTTCAGGGCGCGAACGTGCTCTTCTGTCCCACGGCAATCGGATGGCATCCAGACGAGAAGGCGCAGTACGGGGAAGTGCAATACGACGCATGGAAGACGATACAGCGCGCGCACGCCATAGCCAATGGAGTTTATGTCGCCGTGCCTAATCGCGTCGGCTTTGAGACGGGCAACGTTCGCGGCAATATTGCGCCGGGCAAGGGCCTTGAGTTCTGGGGCGGATCGTTCATCGCCGATCCCTTCGGACAGCTAGTCGCACAGGCCTCCCACGACAAAGAAGAGGTGCTGATCGCGGAGGTGGACCTGCAGCGGATCGAGGAGGTTCGCCGCAACTGGCCCTTCTGGCGCGACCGCCGCGTGGATGCGTACGGCCCGATTACGCAGAGATTCCTGGTATAGCTGTTCGAATGTCCAAGCCTGGGAAATTTTCGCAAACCCCTGCCGCCCTCGGCTATCGTATGCCAGCCGAGTGGGAAGCACACGAGGCAACGTGGATCGCGTGGCCGCACAATCGAACCGACTGGCCGGGCAGGTTCGAGCCCATCCCGTGGGTGTACGCGGAAATCGTTCGGCAGCTGGCGCGGGTGGAGCGCGTCAACGTTCTGGTCGAGGACGTGGCGGCGGAAGCTAAGGTCCGAGACCTGCTGATTCGCGCCCACGTACTCCCGCAAAGAGCCGCGACGCCAGGCAAACCTACCGGGGCAATTCGCTTTCACCGCATTCCTACCAATCGCGGTTGGATACGCGACTCGGGCCCCATCTTTCTGCGGCGCGATTCCCGGGCGGCCCGAGACTTCCCTGCTGTCGCGGCCACCGCATGGCGCTTCAATGCCTGGGCCAAGTACAACGATTGGAAGCTCGACGCGATGATCGCAGGCGAAATCGCCAATCGGCTGCGCGTGCCGACGTGGGAGCCGAAGGTCAAAGTGAACGGGTATCCACGTCCGGTGGTGCTGGAGGGTGGCAGCATCGACGTCAATGGATGCGGGACGCTCATCACCACCGAAGAGTGCCTGCTGAGCGAAGTGCAGCAGCGCAATCCGGGAGTTACGCGGGAGCAGCTGGAAGAGATTTTCGCCGACTACCTCGGGGTGGAGAAAGTGATCTGGCTGGACCGCGGCATCGCCGGCGACGACACCCATGGGCACGTTGACGATATCACTCGCTTTGTCACGCCGACAACGGTGGTGACGGCTTATGAGCCTGACCCTGCCGATCCCAACCACGAGCCCTTGAGCGACAACTTCCGCTGGCTAAAGAAGAGCACAGATCAGTCGGGCCATCCTCTGCGCGTGGTGAAGCTCCCAATGCCAGCTCCAGTGTATTTTCGTGGACGGCGCTTACCTGCCAGCTATGCCAATTTCTACATCGCCAATAAGCTGGTGCTCGTGCCCATATTCAGCGACCCCAATGATCGAGTCGCGCTCAATATCCTGGCCGCAGAATTTCCCGCTCGCGAGATTGTCGGAATTTATTGCCGGGACTTGATCTGGGGACTGGGAGCGCTGCACTGCATGACGCAGCAGCAACCGGTGGGGCAGTAGCCAGTTGCCAGTCGCCAGTTGTCAGTTTCACCAAGAAATTGTTGACCTGGTATCCCGAGTGTTACATGGGCCTACGACCCGACCATCGGGATGAAAATCAACCACACGGATCACCGAGATCACAGAGGAAACTCAATAGAAACCGAAACTCCGTGTCCTCCGTGGCGAATGATTTTCGATGTAGCGACGAACGCAGTGTTAGTCGAGAGACCCTATCGCCGCGCTGTCTTCTTCCCCGTAAGCGTGAAGACGAAGTAGCCGCCCGCAGCCACCCCGGCGTAGAGAAACGCGTTGGCGAAGACGATGGTACCCACGGTCAGCACCAGTACCAGATCGGAATCGGGAGTGGGACCGATCACCAGTGACAGCACATACGGCGGGCAGACGATCAACGCAATCGCGGACAGGAAGCCGTGCGCCTGAAGTCCTCCCACGTTTAGCCTCCACGCGAAGTAGACAGCCAAGGCCACGGCCATCCCCAGAACGAAACTGAGGGACAACACAGTCACTAAGTTGTCGTTATCTGTTTTTCGCAACGGAGTCAACGCACACCAGCAAGTCTCTCCATTGAGTGTACTCGTGCGCTGGCCTCCAAGACGCAGCCCACGGCAACAGGCCCGTGCTATGCTGCGCACGGCGGTGGTTGTGCAAAAGGAAGGGTGAATATCGAATGGCTTGGTGAGCCCGGCAGGAATCGAACCTGCGACCCACGCATTAAAAGTGCGTTGCTCTACCAACTGAGCTACGGGCCCACTCAATATCCAATCTATCACAGACAAAAGACTTAGTTGATGGCACGTGCATTCAGCTCTGGAGCCTGAAAATGCGTGGTGTCAGTTGTGGTGTCAGTTGGATGCTGTAGTGTACTCGACACCGAGCAGAGTCTCTCGACAGCCGCCATCTGATGCTCTGGTGCAAGGTGAGCATACCGCACAGTCATCTGGATGGCCTTGTGCCCCATCAACTGCTGCACGGTGCGCAGATCGACTCCAGCCATGACGAGCCGACTGGCAAAGGTATGTCTCAAGCAGTGCCAGCTGAAGTCCTTCAGGTTCGCTTCCCGAACGGCGGGTTCAAACCAGTGTCTGCCCTTCAGAAGCCTGTCTCCGTGCCGGTTGGTGAACACGTATCCCTCCCCAGACGAGTTCCGGTACAACTCATTTAATCCAGCCAGAGCTGTCGTGTTCAAGGGGATGTACCGCGTCTCCCCGTTCTTTGTTTGTGAAACCGCCAGCAACTTCGTCCCAAAGTCCACGTCCTTCCACATCAGGGAGTACTGCTCTCCGCGACGTATACCAGTGTTCAAGGCTATGTCGAGTTCGGGCAGGTGTTCGGGATGCCGAGACGCCAAAATCGCTCGCAAGCTCATTTCTTCTTCGGCGGACAAGAATCGAACGCGCCCATTGTTCTCCTTCTTGCGCCTGACCAGTTTCACTGGATTCGACTCAGTTTTACGATTGGCGATACCAAGCCTAAAGATGAGCGACAGCGTTGCACGGAAGCGATTGATCGTTCCCGCGCTCCATCCGTTCCCTGCCACCCAACGTTCAATATCTTGCGGTGTGATGGAAGCAGCGGTGCGACTGCCGAACTCCCGAAGGATCGTAAGCAATCGCACCCTGTCCTGCGCGAATCCCCTGTTGTTGTTTCGGCAGTGCTCCAGAGCATCCGCGATCAGCACTCGCATCTCGACTGGCTTCGCTCGAAAGTTCTCTGGCAGCTTGACCCCTTGCAATACTTCGGTCTTCCGCTTGGCATACAGCTTGATTGCTGCCGCTTTGTTGCCCACTTTCTCGCGCCGGATGCGTCCAGTGGAGTCGGCAAAGCGAATCCACCAAACGCCACTTCCGGGCACCTTTTCAAATATTCCTCTGGTCTTTCTGGTCATCAGTTTCCTTTCTTCTTCGGCGGTCTCCCGCCCTTCTTCGCCCATTTGCTGAGCGTTGCTTTGTCAAACTTCTTGGCTCGCGCTTGACCGCCTTTGCTGGCGATTTGCGACAGGTACTTCTGCACTGATTTTGGTAACTTGTTCTTCATAACTTGCCGGGCAAGTATTGCACTATTGCAGCAAGGAAGTCAAGGGGAAGAGTGATTGATCTTCCCCTTTTTTCCCGTTATTGCACAGTTTCTGTGGGCATCTCAACGATCTCGTACCTGTAAGCGTCCCCCTTCACGCCAGTACCGGATTGCACGAATAAATCGCTGTCAATCAAAGCTCTGAGAGTCCGCTTCTTTGCGGTCGTTCGGCCTGTGACCGCGTCTATGATCGCTTCCTGCGTACAACCCTTGTGGGTGGTTACATAGGTGATGATGTCCTTTTCGATCCGCTTGCCCGTCGCCTCGGCAGCATCGCGTTGTGCATCTTCAGCGGTCTTTCCGAGCGATAACCTCCGAGTCTCGGCGTCCCAGTTCAGTTGCGTCTCAGGCAATCCCTGTCCGTACCGTTGCTGAGTAGCGAGTGTCCGAATGCCTTCCGGACTGGCTTTGAGCGCAATATATGTGTCCACTGCACCCGTTATGGCCGTTGACCCCAAGACAGCGTCACCCAAATCCTCGGTCTCCCGCTTCTTCATATGGTGGACCAACAGAATGTGCACCGAATACTGCCGGGCCAGTTCAAGCAGCTTCTCAAGAGCGTTGTTCACCTGTACGTAATCGTTCGTGTCCTTCACGCCGGAAACGAACTTGAAAACAGGATCAATCACTACGAGGCTGATCCCTTCCATGCTCTTGAGTGTTGCTTCCAAAGTGGCCACAGCCGTATTGCGCTGCACCGCTCCGGTCCAAGTGCGAACCGGATCATCTTCGGACAATCCGAGTTTCCGGAAGTGCATTCCAACCTCCGACTCCTTTTCCTCAAGCGCGATGTAGAGCACCTTTCCTTGCTGCGTCTCCATGCCCAAGAATGGTTGTCCTGTGGCTACATCAACAACCAACTGCCGAGCCAGCGTGGTCTTCCCTGCCTTCGGCTTGCCCGCCAGAATTGACATTCCGCAACTTGGAAGCAATTCATCGACGCAGTAATCTGTTTCCGACTCCCGCGCTTCGTACACTTCTTTGACGGTCTTGAATTTGAAGGGCTGGATGGAACCCTCAGATACGTTGGCCTGATTTTCATTCATATGATTACTTGTAAACCTTTCTAGAGTTCCCTGTCGGGAACAGTGCTGGTGGTGATGGTGATACCGCTTTGTGCTCGCTCAGACGTCTCCCTTCACAGCGCACATACTCTGCGCCTTACCTCTGGTGAAAGGGAACCGGGAACAAGAATTAGGAGATAGGAGAGGAGGACAGATTCAGTCATTGCTGTCCAAGTTAGCTGAGGATCCGGCTCGGCGCTGCTGAAAATGCGGGACATAATCATCCTCTCCTGCCTTCGCACAAAGCAGGTTGACCCCTCGATAATCGGTTCCCCTGATGG
>Ga0187876_1001174_pt1 | contig 23161 bp, 19 predicted proteins | sample June2016WEW_17_4_FD_133000 | JGI IMG/M metagenome (GOLD analysis project Ga0187876, IMG submission 133000) | Peatland microbial communities from SPRUCE experiment site at the Marcell Experimental Forest, Minnesota, USA - June2016WEW_17_40 | ecosystem: Environmental > Terrestrial > Soil >...
CTCCCACATCCTGGCGGATAGCACGCACACGCAGCACGTTGGATTCGATCGCTGTTTGTCAGGGCTAGAGGTGGCAATATCCGGTGATCAAACCAGTGGAAAATTCTTGTGATCATTGACACGGTAGGGCACTACGGCCTCGCCCTACGCAGTGTACATATGCAAACGAACCAACACGCCGATGGATTACAGCTCCCCTCGCACCCATCTTTGAAGGCCTCGTGAGGCCTCCGCACACCAGCCTCCCTCGCTGCCAACCCGCGGCGCACTATGCCTTGAAGCTCTGCGTCTGCACGCCTCCTCGTCTTCCTACAGAGCCCCGCCATTCGGCGGAGCCCGTATATCCCATTGACCAGCAGCGCCCGCCTGCGGTATTGTGCTAGCAGATAAAGTGCTAGCACAATAGCCGGTGAGGCTCACAGGCCCCATCGGCAGCGCAGGTAGGAAAGGACCAGAGAAATGTCAACCGCAGCCCCGTACCTTCAACTTCTGCCAAACCCCCAGACGCGCGCACAAGCGACTAACCCACAGATAGGCCGGCTCAGCCGGCGCCCAAGGCAGCGGCTCGCCGATGCCTGCTCGATCAGCAAGCACCCTGAGGATCGGATCACCGGCATCTACGAGAGCAGTCCAGCAGAGATCTATGCCGCCCTGCTCGATCGCCTCCCAGGCATGCCCATCGAGGGGCTCACGCCGGAAACTATCGCCCCAGCAAGCTGGTCCGTCGCCGAGGGTCACTCGCTGGCGCGGATAACCGTCACCAGCCCAGAGAGCGGCGAGCCCGACATTGCGCTGCACTGCCTGATCGGCCAGGAGAGCACGGGCGGAACGACCGTGACCTTCGTCCCCAGCGCGGAGCGACGCAGCGTGTGGCGCCGCACCAGCCGGGAAATGGCCGTCGAGCGGCGCTGCCAGGCGCTCGCGGCCCAGGCCACCACCACCATCATGCGATTCGCCCACGACGCCGCCTTGCACGGTGCCGATCGGACCTTCCCCCGGCGCGGCGCCCTGCGGCTCGTCGAGGCAGCTAGCGCCTAGCGCACCTTGAACCGTGAGGCTACGTGGAATGGGTTCCACGTAGCCTCACGCGTGCGGTACACCCCAATGCCCCACTGAAGGTACGCGACACGCCCGACTCCGGGGGCGCGGGCGTCTCGCCCGCCCTCGTCAGCGACACGGCACAATTCCCGGCAGCGCGGCATCCTGCCCGCCCCCGTCTCCATCCCCGGTGCAGCAATTGCAGGGACTAGACATCATTTGCTGTCGGGACGAAGGTCGGGACAGATCCATGCCTTTAGTCCCGGTCCACCATGCAACTAGTTACGCACCGGCGAGCACGCCGGAATGACCTGGGGTCCGCGTTGGCATCGGAGTATCGTAACGGTGCAACAGAACGCACATAAAGGAGACTGACCCCATGTATGCCAACTTGATCATCGAGGCGCGCGGCCTCGAGAAGACCTACGTCACCGGCACCCAGCGCGTGCAAGCCCTGCGCGGCATCGACTTCGCGGTACAGCAGGGGGAGATGGTGGCCATCATGGGCCCCAGCGGCTGCGGCAAGACCACACTGCTCAACTGCCTCTCAGGCCTGGACGACTTCGACGAGGGCCGCGTGCACATCGCCGGCCGCGCCCTCAAGGACATGAGCGACAACCAGAAGACCGAGTACCGGGCCAAGAAAATGGGCTTCGTCTTCCAGGTCTACAACCTCCTGCCCGTCTTGAGCGCCGTGGAGAACGTGGAGCTGCCCCTCCTGGTCAGCGGCGTGCATCCAAAGCTTGCCCGCCGCAAAGCCCTGGCGGCCCTGGAGACGGTGCAGCTGCTGCAGTGGGCCAAGCACCGCCCCGCCGAGCTCTCCGGCGGCCAGCGCCAGCGCGTCACCGTGGCTCGCTCCCTGGTCAACGATCCCGCTATTGTCTGGGCCGACGAGCCCACCGGCGCCCTCGACTCCGAAGCCGCCGGCAGCATCATGGACCTCATGTGCCGGCTGAACCAGGACAACGGCCAGACCTTCGTGGTGGTCACCCACTCCCTGGAGGTGGGCGAGCGCGCGGACCGCATCGTGCGCATGCGCGACGGGCGCATCGAGGATGCCGGCTTGGGCCATGGTGCGCACGGCATGACGGCCCTGCTCGACGAGTACCGCGCCGCCGCGGCAGGATAGGAGGCGAAACACCATGACATCACTGTTTTCCATACCTATGGATACGATCCTGTGCTGGATGGTGGGGATGTTCCTCATCGCCACGCTCGTGGTAGGCATCCTCGCCGCGCTCAACCCGTTGTTCTTCAAGATGGGATTGCGGAACATCCCGCGCCGGCGCGCCCAGACCATCCTGATCGTCGTCGGGCTCATGCTCAGTACGGTGATCATCACCAGCGCCTTCGGCACCGGCGATACGCTCAGCTACTCGGTGCGATCCGTGGTGACGACAGGCCTCGGCTCCGTCGACGAGACCGTGTTCCGGATCTCCAGCTTCGATGGCCAGCCGCTCGTGAACGATGCCGGCCCCATCGCCCCCGCCACCGTCAGGATCATCGAGGCAAATGTCGCGGCCAATCCCGCGGCGGCGGCGTCCATGCCGGCGCTGCTGGCGGCCACGCCGCTCCAGGACCTCACCTCCGGTCAGACGAAGGCAGGCAGCCTGCTCGAAGCGTTCCCGCCAGCCTATACGGCGAAGTTTGGCGCACTCACGACTACCGGCGGATCCACGGTGACGCTCGGCCAGCTCCGGCCAAACGAGGCGTACCTGAACGCAAAGGCAGCCGACGACCTCAACGCCCGTGCCGGCGACACCCTGCTCACGTATCTCGCCGGTACGTCCGTACGGCTCTATGTGCGCGCGATTCTGCAAGATGAGAATCTTGCCTCGGGCGGACTCTCCACTGCCGGAACGCAACTCTTGCCGGCGATCCTCGTGCCGCTCGGGCGCGTGTCCCAGCTGCAGCCCAACGTCCTGCTCGTGGCAAACAAGGGCGACGCGGCCAATAGCCCCGGAAACTCGGATGCGGTAACCTCGGGCTTGCGAGCCCTGCTGGCCAATCCAGTGAGCGCGCACGTGGCCCACTCCCTGCTTGCCGGCGCCACGGGGCAGGCGCAGCTCGCGAAGCTCATCGCCGATCCCGCGCAAGCCGGCGTCAAGTCCAACCTGCAGGACTTGCAAGCCGAGGTGCAGCGGACGGGAGATAGCAACCGGCTCGAGAGCCTGCTCAGCGATCCCGCCGTAGTGAGCGCGCTGAACACCATCAAGACCCCTGGGTTCTCGCAGCAGCTCAACGACACGCTCGCGGCGATGAGCGACTACTCCGTGCAGCAAGTGATGCAGGATGGGCTGGCCGGCGCCGACCTCCTCGCCAGTGTCATCGTCGCGATCTTCATCGTGTTCGGACTCTTCTCCATCGCTGCCGGCATCATGCTGATCTTCCTGATCTTCGTGATGCTCGCGGCGGAGCGGCGCGCCGAAATGGGCATGGCGCGCGCAGTAGGCACCAAGCGCCGCCACCTCATCCAGCAGTTCCTGTTCGAAGGCTACGTGTACAACGTGGGCGCGGCGCTGGTCGGCATCGTCCTGGGTATCCTCGTATCGCTCGGCATGGCCCGGATCATGGCCTCGCTGTTCGGCGCGTCCGACTTTGCGATTATCGGCCATATCGAGCCGCGAAGCCTGGTAGTCTCGTTCTGCCTCGGCGCCCTGGTCACGCTCCTCACGGTGGTCTTCGCCTCGGTGCGCGCCAGCCGTCTGAACGTGGTAGCCGCGATACGCGACCTGCCCGAGGGATTTGGCGCGAATCGGACGCTGGCCGTGGCCTGGCGGCTTTCACTGCAGCGCCTGCCGCGTCATCCGCGCCGGCACCTGATTCGCACGTTCTTCACGATCGCGGGCTTGCTCATGTCCCTGATCATGATCAAGGGCGCCCACGGGCTCATGGGCTTCGGCATTGTGCTGGTGATGCTTGGCTTCTGCTTCTGGCCGCTGGTCGCGGCGCTGCTCGCACGGGGAATCGTGCTCGCCGTAGCAGGCGCGGCGCTCACCGTGGTCGGGCTGAACACGACCCAGGCCGCCTGGTGGGGCATTGGGAATTCACTCGTGCTGATCGGCGTGGCCATGTCCATCCGCTGGATCCTGAGCTTCACCCGCATGCGCGCTTCGCTCGCCAATCGTATCGCCTATTCGCTCGCGGGTGTGCTGCTGGTGATCTATTGGCTCCTGCCCTTTGGTTTCTGGCACCGGTTCGGCGTGCCCAAGCTGAGCGGCGGCATCGAGATGTTCTTCGTGTCGGGCATCCTGCTGGTGACGGGCGGTGTTTGGTCCGTCATGTACAATGCCGATCTCATCGCCACCGCGCTGGTGCGGCTCTTCAGCAGGGCCGGCTCACTGGCGCCGACCATGAAGATGGCCGTCACCTACCCCATGCAGAACAAGTTTCGCACCGGACTGACGCTGGCGATGTTCAGCCTGGTGATCTTCACGCTCATGGTCATGTCCGTGCTGATCCGCAGCTCCGCGACCAGCCTGGACGTCGCTCGCGATACCGGGGGGTACCAGATATACGGGAATGTCAGCCAGCCGGCCGCGGAGGCCGGCAACGCCGCGGTGCTCGCCGCGAACCCGAAACTCCGCACGGCGATCGTTGCAATGGGCGGCATGGGCAAGGAACCGGTCGGCATCCGGCAGACCGGCCAGGCCGATACCTCCTGGCATCCGTACATCGCCAACGTCCTGGACAACGCCTACCTTTCGACGACGCGGTTCACCCTGCACGCGCGTGCCGTGGGATACAGCACCGACGCGCAAGTGTGGCAGACGCTGCGCACCAAGCCCGGCTATGCCGTGATCGACGGCCTGCTGGCGGAGCCGCCCTCCAATGGCACTGCCAGCACGTTTGGCGGCGGCTTCACCATCAAGGGCATCAAGTACGATGATCGAACCTTCGTACCACGGCAGATCGCGCTGCTCGACCCGCGCAGCATGACCATCGTCCCGCTCACGGTCATCGGCGTGCTCGATCAGGACGCGTCGTACTACCTGCCCGACCTCGCGGCCGGCGTCTACACCGGCGCCAACAGCTTTACCGCACGCGGCGTGCCGCCCCCGAGTCCCACGACGTTTGTCTACAGGGTCGCCGCCGGTGCCAACGTCCATGCCACGGCCCTGCTGCTGGGCAAGACCTTCTTCGCTGAAGGGCTCGACGTGAAGGAAGCACAGAAGCAGTTCGACACAAACCAGTCCCTCAACGTCGGGCTCAACTACCTGCTCGAAGGATTCATGGCCCTGGGCCTGGTGGTCGGCATCGCCGCGCTCGGCGTCGTTGCCTTCCGTTCGGTGGTCGAACGGCGCCAGCAGATCGGCATGATGCGCGCGATTGGCTTCCAGAGCGGCATGGTACGCACCACCTTCCTGCTGGAGTCGAGCTTCGTGGCAATTCTGGGGACGGTGCTGGGCGTCGTGCTCGGCCTGGCGCTGGCGTACAACCTCGTGGCCAGCATTGCCACGCCCAACAACGGCATCACGTTCACGGTGCCGTGGCTGCAGATCGCGATCATCGTCGTGGTCGCCTACGTCGCCTCGCTGATCACCACCTACCTACCCGCCTGGCAAGCGTCGCGCGTCTACCCGGCCGAAGCGCTGCGCTACGAGTAGCGCGCGCTGCACTCGACCACACCGCTAGCCATGCGGTGCGGGATGGAAAGCCAACCACCCCGCACCGCATGGGCCGATCCCTTGCATCGACGAACACCGGCATGAATGCCGCCCATTGTGCTATCATGTGTACACAAAGGAGGGATCCGTGCCAGCACAAAGGGTCGGTATCCGCGAGTTCCGCGAACGACTTGCCAGTTTCCTTGAAGCTGCCGAGCCCGTAGCCATCACCCGCCACGGTGACACCGTCGGCTACTTCGTCCCAACGCGACCGAGTCGCCCGATCTCCGAGTTGGAGGCCCTGCGCGCTGCCGCAGCCTACCTCGACGCGCAGATCGCGGCGGCCGGTGTAAGTGAGGAGGAGTTGGTGCAAGACTTCAAGGCCGCGCGACGTTCTCGGAACGCCAGGGACTAGCATGCTGGTGCTCGACGCGAATATTCTCGTGCGCGCCGTGCTTGGCAAACGAGCGCGCAGTATCCTCGAACGCTATGCGGCACGGGCCCGCTTCTACGCGCCGGACGTGGCGTTTGCCGACGCCCGTGAGCACCTTCCAGGCATCCTGGCCAAGCGAGGGATCGATGCCGCCCCAGCCCTTGCCGTCCTGGAAGCACTGCGTACCATTGTCGAATGCCTTGACGCAGAAATGTACGCACCATTTGAGCGGATAGCGCGGCAACGCATCGAGTCCCGAGATGAGGAGGACTGGCCGGTGCTGGCAGCCGCTCTGGCACTCGACTGTGCGATATGGACCGAGGATGCCGACTTCTTCGGCACTGGAGTTGCTACGTGGACCACCGACCGGGTTGAGCTGCTTCTTGACCAGCCCAAGGCGCCCTTCGCCGACCAGGGCAACTGAGATCCAGTCTCGCATACCTACGGATGTTGCTGTGACTAGGGCGGTCTTCGATGCACACGGGCAAAGCATCCTTGACCTTGCTGGCGAGTTTCTTGTCCACTGCCCGCGATGCAGCCACTGCGCGAGCGTCACCGTGCAGTCCGGCCAGCGCTTCGGTCCGGTCCGGTTGCTCTGTGTCGCCTGCGGGCACCTCAAGGATAAGGACGCTAGGCAGCTGGTCATCCGTGAAGCTGTCGACTGGTATTTCGGTCTCCCCCTCTGGCTGCAGACGCCGTGTCACGGCAGGGTTCTCTGGGCTTACAACCTGCGCCATCTGACCTTCCTCGAAGCCTACGTGCGTGCCGGTCTCCGGCAGGACGCTCGCGGCGAGGGATCGCTACGAAACGGGACGCTTGCTAGCCGCCTCCCTGCCTGGATAAAGAGCGCGAAGAATCGCGACGATGTCCTGTGCGGACTTTCCCGGCTGCATGAGCTTCTCGGCACTCGCGAGCTGTAGCTTCTCTTCGCCATGCTGTTCTTCTATCCCCTGGCCAATGCTTCTCAGTGCCCGCGGTGTCACTACTCGGCTAGAACGCCAGGGTGCCAAGCTAGTGTGCGCCGGCTCCGCCCCGTCGTCTCTCCCGTTACTGCCATGAAACGCGATGTGCGCGCGCCTGGCATCCACACCAGTGCTGCACGCTCCGCACGTTCTCCTGCCTAAGAACGCTGAGCCCGCCCGTGCGCTCACCGGCTCGTGGGGCGACCTGATCCACGGCGGCATGACCGACCCGCCCGACAAGCTCACCATGCCCGCCCTGGTAGAATACGCAGCACTGAGAAGAGACGCCTATGCGCAAGAGCCACATCGCCTCCACATGAACTCACACGACGTCGAACGCCTCCTGCAGAGTGCCCTGCCCGGCGGGCCGTGGGTCATCCGCAAGCCCAACGCTGGGATGGCCAAGGAATCGTATGTCGCTTCTCGCGGCGAGCAGCGCGTGTTTGTCAAACTGGACATGTCGCCACGTGGGCTGCAGCGCCTTGCCGAGATCGGCGTCACGCCCGCTCTGCTCGGCAGCGGCGAGTACCACGGCCGTCCCTACGTGCTGCAAGAGCATATCGCCGGCACCAACCCAGACTGGCAGTGGTTTAGCGGCCACCTCGTCGACCTAGCCCGCGTGATCAAGCGCTACCAGGTCGACGAGGAACTCTCGAGCGTGCTCACGCCAAGCGTGCCCCTGACGTACCACCAACATGTCTTGCAGGATCTCGCAAATCTGGAAGCCGGTCTTCGCGCAGCCGTCACGCCCGCACTCCTAAACCCGCTAGTGCAGCAGGCGTTCCAGGAATTGGCGCGGCAGGCAAGCCAACTGCCGGTAGCACCGCTCGTTCCCACCCATAACGACCCCAACAAGAAGAACTGGCTGCTTGCCGGAGACCGCATCTACATCGTCGATTGGGATGATGTGGTGCTCTCGGATCCGTTGCGCGACGTCGGGCTATTGCTCTGGTGGTATGTGCCAGAAACCAGCTGGGCCGAGTTCTTCACCGCCTACGGTCAACCTCTCGACGAGTCGACTCTCCAGCGTCTCTACTGGTGGAGCGCTCGCGCTTCGCTGCGTATCGCCCTGTGGTTCGACAGGAAGCCGGACCCGGCCATGGCCACGGAGTTTGCCACGGATTTCCTTGCCGTGCTGCACAGACGACCCAACCCGCATGCCCCGTTCAATTTGGTGGTGGAGGGCCGCGGCGGCATCTGAGTGACCATCCGGCTGTGCGGAGCCATGGCACCATCCTTTGACCACCCGCTTGGCATCCGGTGAGCAGCGCGCGTGTATCATGCTAATCGTCGCCCTCGGTGCCTATGGAGCCTCCCTCATACTCATTCTCATGCTCGGGCGCGCAGCACACACCCAGCTGCCCGACGTGCCCTTCGTGGCGACGCTGCTGTGGACCGCCTGCGCCGCGATTGCCGCCTCGCCCCTGCGCCACCTCGTCGTCGCATTCGCCTCGCCGGGGGACGCCGGTAAGGAGCACCAGCGCGATCGGGAGATAAGGAGAAATACCATGAAGGCAATCGTCCAGGAGGTGTACGGCTCAGCCGATGTGCTGGAGCTCAAGGATATCGACACGCCAACGGCCGGGGATGGCGACGTGCTCTTACGGGTGCACGCCGCCGGCGTCGATCAGGGCGTCTGGCATCTCATGACGGGCCTGCCCTACCTGATGCGCATCATGGGCGTCGGGTTCCGCAAACCCAAGGCCCGGGTTCGGGGGACTGACGTCGCCGGGCGCGTCGAGGCGGTCGGCAAGCACGTGACCCAGTTCCACCCCGGCGACGAGGTGTTCGGCACGGCCAACGGCTCCTTCGCCGAGTACGCCTGCGCAAAGCAGGACAAGCTGGCGCCGAAGCCGGCCAACCTCACCTTTGCGCAGGCGGCGGCCGTTCCCGTTTCCGCGTGCACCGCCCTCCACGGTGTTCGCGACGCCGGCAAGGTGCAGCCGGGGCAGAAGGTCCTGATCGTCGGCGCGGGCGGCGGCGTGGGGACGTTCGCGGTGCAGCTGGCCAAGGCGTTCGGCGCCAACGTCAGCGGCGTGTGCAGCACCGCGAAGGCGGACCTGGTCCGCTCGATCGGCGCGGACGACGTCATCGACTACACCCGCGAGGACTTCGCGGACGGCACGCGCCACTACGACCTCATCCTCGACACCGCGGGCAACCGCCCACTCTCGCTCCTCCGGCGTGCCCTCAGCCCCCAGGGAACCCTCGTCATCGTCGGCGGCGAAGGGGGAGGACGGTGGCTGGGCGGGTTCGATCGCCAGCTCCGGGCGCCAATGGTGTCACGCTTTGGCCACCAGCACCTGCGCGGCTTGCTCTCGTTCGCGCGCCAGCAAGACCTTCAGGTCTTGAAAGAGCTCATCGAAGCCGGCAAGGTCACGCCCGTCGTCGACCGCACGTACCCGCTGAGCGAGGCCCCCGAGGCCATCAAGTACATGAGAGAGGGCCACGCCCGCGGCAAGGTCGTCATCGCCATCGTGTGAGGCATGGCTGCCGGTAGCTGGCTTCGTGGCCGAAGACACCCCTGGTTTGCCACAGGGCGATGAGCGAACTGTGCTTACACCAGAGTAAGGCAGCGGTGCGAGAATTCGCCCCACCTGCCTTCTTAAGCGACGCGCACGACTCCGGGGGCGCGGGCGTCTCGCCCGCCCTCGTCATCGACACGGCACAATCGCCAGGAGCGCGAGCATCATGCCCGTCCCCGTCTCCGTGCCCGGCACGACCAACGAGCCCGCGCGCTCCGCCCCGGCCACAACAACGGCGTGTTTCCTGCGAGCGTAACATGAGGCAACATTTGCGCTACCATAGGGACGTGAACAGCAACCCAGCGGGAATCAAGCCATGACCATATTGGAATACCAGGGCCATCGTGCAGGCAGCGAGCTGAGCCGTACCCTCTCGATCACGGGCGCGTAGTGAGGTTGGTGCTCCGCATGGTCGAGCAGGTGGCCTACCGAGCAACCGTGGCAAGAGAGCCTGGTTGGTGGATTGTCGCCATACCGGAATTTAGGTTCGTGACGCAGGTGCGGCGGCTGCGTGACGTTCAACGCATGGCGATGGACGTCGTAGCCATTTGGCTCGATGTGGATCCTGCGGCCGTGAGCGTGCAGGCTGAAGGCGTCACACCCGATCATCGTTGCCGCCGCCGGAGCTAACCCGCTTGCTGCTTGGCGTACAGCCAGCGACGCTCTTCCTTATCCTGGGCGAGCGCATCGAGGTGCGCCGGAATGCCCGTGCGTAGCTCCTCAATTGCTTGCTCGAGCGAGGCACCGGTCACGGCCAGACCGGGGAGCGAGGGCACATGAGCAGAGTAGCCCGTGCTCGTCTTGGTAAAGACGCCGACGCAGTGGCCAATGCAGATACGCTGTCCCTTGCCCATTAGCCGGCACGCTGCGTCGCGCATCACACATATGCAGCATGATACGTCCCCGGACCCCAGTGCCGCTAGGGCCAAGACCGCTACCAGGTGCGTCCACGTCCAGTGCCGTGCGCGGCGGCCCGAGGGTGTCGAGCCGCCGCGCCAGCGCCAAGAGCACGCTCGGCTGGGCGCCGCCCGCGGCGACCCCCAGTCGTGCTCAACATTGAGCAGTCGCAGGCAGGGAGGTCGCCCTCGCTTGCGCGTGTATACTTAACCGATGGCATCAAACGCGGACCAGCCTATCGAACATGCGTCAGAGGATCTCCTTCATCGCGGCAAGGTCGCACGCTCAATCGCCGACAACCTTCGGGTGGTCGACGCTCGTCGCGGCTATGTCTTCGGTGTCCTCGGACCATGGGGATCGGGCAAGACATCCCTCATAAATCTCGTGCGGGAGCAACTCGCCACTGCACCAGAGATTGTGTGTCTCGACTTCAACCCGTGGATGTTTTCCGGGAGTGAACAGCTGATGGGGACATTCTTCCTGGAACTCTCCGCTCAGCTGCGGCTCAAGGGCGATCGCTTTGGCACGATTGCGGACGGGCTGGACGCCTATCTGGAGCTGCTCGCACCTCTTTCCATGATTCCAGTCGTCGGCTACTGGCTTCAACGAGCACGTAGTGCCTCCACCGCGCTGAAGCGCTTTCGCGACACGCGGAAAGGAAGCATCCAAACCCGGCGTGCAGACCTCGAATCGCATCTTGCGCGACTTGCGACACCGCTGGTGGTCATCCTAGATGACATTGATCGGCTGACGACGCCGGAAATACGGGAGATCTTCAAGCTCGTTCGCCTTACGGCAAGCTTCCCGAACATCATTTATGTCCTTGCGTTTGACCGGAAGCGCGTCGAACATGCGTTGAACGAGGACGGCGTCAGCGGGCGAGACTACCTGGAGAAGATTCTGCAGACTACGATAGACATTCCGCGCTTGCCCGAAAAGTTGCTGCTCACCACCTTTAGCCAAGCCGTCGATGAGGCGGTGCGCGCTACAGGCGCTGCAACCCGATTTGATCCATCACGATGGCCTGATGTGCTCGCGGAAATTGTCTGGCCGCTGATTACCACTATGCGTGATGTTCGGCGGTACGCAAGTTCCATTGATGCAGCAGTACGCGAAATGCAAGATGAAATCGAGCTGGTTGACATCCTGGCGCTCGAAGCCGTCCGCATCTTCATGCCTGATACGTTTGCCGCGATACAAAACGCTGCAGCCATATTGACGCGACCCAACGACTCGACCTACACGTTGCAGGCACAAGGCGACACTGAGCATGCTCAACTAGTCGTTAAGTCGCTCCTTACCATCGCTGAGCACGAAGGACATCGCGACGTTGCGCGTGACGTAGTTGGGCGGATCTTCCCAGCAGCCCGCCGTCACGTCGGCGGTTCTTCGTATGGGACAGAACGGCCGGACAATTGGCCAAAAGCGCATCGCGTTGCACACCCCGATTTCTTGAGAAGGTACCTTGAAAGGTTCGCCGGCGAAAGCATTGACGCCTTCTTCCTGGCCGAGCAGCTACACGCGTTGATGACGGATCAGCCAGCACTACAAGAGGCCGTTGATGCTATCGACCCTGCGGTACTGGAAGACGTCATCGCTGCGCTGGAAGCATACGAGACCGATTTCAGGGCCGACGCAGTGCTACCAGCGACCGTGGTCCTGCTGAATAAACTCCCTACCATACCCGGTCGTGAAAGAGCCATGTTGCAACTGGATACTCGCTTGATTGTTGTGCGGGTCATCCTGCGGCTGCTACGCCGTCTCAGCACGCCAGATGAGGTTCGGGATGTTGTAGGCCAGGCACTACCGCAGCTCACGAGTCTATACTCGCGGCTAGTGCTGATCATGACCGTTGGTCATCAGGAGGGTGTCGGTCTCGGGCTGGTGAGCGAGACCGTGGCACACGAACTCGAGTCTGGCTTGGCCGACGAAGTTGTCGCATCCTCTGCGGAGAAGCTGGCAGCGGAACGAATTCCTTTGTACGTGCTGCAAGAGGCGCAGCAGTTCGGTGCTGACATCCCCCATTGGCTCGAGAACTCAGCCAGTCCAGAGCTGATCCGAGCACTACTGATTAGCGCACAGTCGGAATCGCTCAGCCAATCCTTTGGCAGCAGAGCTGTGCAACGCCGCACACGCCTGGCCTGGGAGTTGCTGGAGAAACTCTTCGGCGGCCTCGACAGGCTGACCGCCGCGATCGATGTCAGCAGGCATCTTGCCGATGCCGATCCCGGCTATACCGAAACACTGGCCCTGGCCGATCGGTATCGTTCTGGCTGGCGCCCTCGCGACTTTGGTGGCGACGAATAGCAACACCGGCTTATCGAACTCCGACTGGGGCCGCTCACCGCCTGACTTAGCCCTGCTCACCGATCACGCGGGCACTGAAGCCAAGATCGAGATCGCACCCGACTGGAAGGACCCGGTGCCTGACGCCGCCAACGAGTAGCAGTCGTAGACGGGCGTCAATACAGGCCGTCGCGCCGACCACCGCTCTACTCCCACAAGGCGGCGAATGAAAGCACAATCGTTCCAATCACGAGCGCAACAACAGTGCTTGCGACAACGAACCCGTTGACGGGGTGCTGTTCAAGCTGCGTGACAAACTCGGAGGGCTGCGGCCGCCCCGCCCGCCCTCGCCATCGGCACGCACGATTCCTAGGAGCGCGGGCATCCTGCCCGTCCCCGACTCCGTGCCCGGTACGAGCAAGGAGGCGCGATCCCCGCCTGGCTTCGCGTGCGGCCTACCGGATGCCCACTGAGCGTGTTGCAGTGGGAGCGTACACTCGGGGACGCGGGTTTCGCGTCCCTTGGCAGGCTGCCTCCAATATGCTAGGGTGGCCAATGGCACCTCTCTCCTGGAGAGAGGCTGCCGCGCCAGCATCAACAACACACTTGGCTGGGCACTGCGGCGCCCGATGTAACGGCGCCGGGCCGCATAGGCGAGCGGCTAGCCTAGTCGCTGGCACAGCCGCCGCACATCCACGATGCTGCGCTCGGCGCTGTGGATGCGCACCCGTTCACCCGGCGCTGCTTCTACCGAGCAGAGCCCCAGGTCGAACGTGGCCGCGGGAGGCGAAACACGTCGGTGGGCAGCGTGTCGACACGCGGCGCGGCAGAAGCAGTCCCTCGGGCTATGCAGTTGAGCCCGGCTTAAGTGTATACTCTAGTTCGTCGTGTGGCCCGGTACAATCCGTGGGCATATACTCGTGGGAGGAGGTAGTCGAATGAAGTCGCTCAGCGACTATCTGTACGCTCAGTCCTCGTTCCTCACCGGAGTAGCCCGCATCTTCGATTTCTCAGGCTCGCTCACCATGTTCAATGAGGCGAACAGCGAGGCCGAGGCGGATGCGCTGGGACACGCCGTGGATTGGGACGCGGTCGGGCGTGACTTGGTTGCGGCGTTTGAGCAATTCAAGAGAGATCACCCGGAAGCCGCGATCGCTGCCGCGGATTAGTCCGCGATGAGCAGCGCTTCGCGGCGCCACGGACCATGCAATCTACCTGTACCGGCTCCGACGCAACCCGTCGACGCAGCGCCCAGCCGGCCGCGCAACGCGCCTACGCAGTCTCCGCCGCAACCCGTTGACGCGACGGCAAATCGCCCAAACCACATTGTCGCCCGCGTCCAGCAGACCGTTTGGCAGGGCCAGATGCCGCACCCCGAGGACATCGCGCGCTACGATGAGGTCTACCCCGGCGCCGCGAAGATCATCTTTACGACGTTCAGCGAGCAGACCAAACACCGTATGACACTCGAGAAGGCTGTGGTCCAGTCGAACATCTTCATGGAGAAGGCGGGTCTCGCGTGCGGCTTCCTGTTCCTTATGGGTGCGCTGCTCTTAGCCGCTTTTGCGATCGCCCACGGCCAAGCTGCAGCCAGTGTGCTCATTGCCTGCGGTGCCGCGGCATCCGGTGTCGGCGCTTTCGTCTGGGGCCGCAGCAAGCAGCAACACGAGCGTCAGGTCAAGATGGAAGACGCGCGAGCCAGACTACCACAAGGCCGATAACGCGAGGCCGTTGACCTTGGCAGAGAAATGGCAGCACTGAGCGCAATCGCCTGCAATAGCGCGCAGCTGCAGCACATCTGCAACGCTACGTTCGGCGGTGTAGATCCGCACCTGCTCGCCTGGGACCGCTTCTACCGAGCAGAGCCCCAGGTCGAAGGTGGCCGCATCGCCTGCGCCGATCGCCTGCGTTCCCATCAGCTACGAGGGCTACGGTTCGGAAGGCCGATCGGCTGTGTCGGACTGCGCAATCGGAGGCTGGACAAGAGCGCGAAGAAGCTTCCCTTGACGTGACTGCCCTGACCGGCCACAACAACAATGACATGTTTCCTGCGCGCGTAACATGAAGCTCCAATTGCGCTACCATGGAGGCAACCGTGCCACGCTGCACAGCCCTCATCCCGAGCGACACACCGGCGTGAAGACGACGCAGGCAGTCCGAGATTTCCTAGAGCAGGCGGGAATCAAGCCATGACCATATTGGAATACCAGGGCTACCGCGCAAGTATCGAGCCTGATGTCGATGCAGGCGTCCTATTCGGTCGCGTGCTGGACATCCGGACCATCATTACGTTCGCAGCCGAACGGGTGGACGAGATCGTCGAGAAGTTTCATGAAGCCATCGACGACTACCTGGATTGGTGCTCCGAGGACGGGGTCGAGCCCGAGCTGCCCAGACCGCTGCCACGGCAGGCGGCGAGCTGAGCCGTGCCCGTACCGGCCGCCGAGTGCAGCCCAGCACGCGCCTGTATAGGTTGCGCCGGACTGTCTGGCTTCGACGCGCCTCCGTGCCGCGGCATGTCGAGTCCGCCGACTCGAGGGACCTAATGCACCAAGGGTTCGTCAATTAATAAGCAATCAATATTCGTGGGGTTGGATGGTGTAGTTCCACTCGCCATGGAAGGCGTACCGCTGGATGTTGAGCGCGTCGAGTTCGGCTTGCGCGACCTCGATGCCAGTGGGGTAGCGCGTGGTATCCAGGTAGCGCTCCACGGTGAGGCCGGTTCGCGTCGTGGTAGCGGCGATCAGGCTGAGCACCACGGCGTAGCTGACCAGAGGTATGGCCCGCCAGTTCTGGCTGATGAAGGCGAAGAGGCGGTGCTCGATCTTGTTCCACTTGCTGGTGCCCGGCGGGAAGTGGCAGACGCTGATCGCCAGCCCCGTCGCGTCCGCCAGCCGCTGCAACTCCCGCTTCCACAGCTTGGTGCGCGAGCCGTTGGAGCCGCCGCCATCGGCGGTGATGAGCAGCCGCTGCGCGACCGGGTAGCGGGCGCGGCCGGTCTGCTCCCACCAGTGCTGGATGGTGGCCACGGCGAAGGCGCCGGTGTCGTGGTCGATGCCCACGCTGACATAGCCCGCGTTGGCCGCCAGGTCGTAGACCCCGTAGGGCGTCACCCGACCCAGCTCCGGAATCGGGAAGTCGTAGACCCGTACCTCCTCCGGCTGCCCTGTCGGCGCATACTCCCGGCCGGGGTTCTTGAAGTCCCCTACCAGCTCTTTCTTCTTGGCGTCCACTGAAATCACCGGGTCTCCCGCCGCCAGAAAGGTAGCCGCCGTCTCGTTGATGTGCCCGAACTGGGCATCGCGGTCGGGCGCGTCCCCGCCCTCGCGCGTCTTGCGATTGGCCTGCAGACGGTAGTCCAGCTGGTGCAGCGCCTCGGCCACCCACTGGTGGCTGACCCGATGGCCCTGCTGCCACAGCTCCGCCGCCAGCCGGCGCACGCTCTTGCACGTCCAGCGCAGGGGCGACATCGGATCCCCCCGGCTGCTGGGCTCCGCCAGCCGCTCCAGGTCGTCTAGCACGCTCGGGTCGTGCTGCACCACCGGCTTGCGCCCTCCGCCCGCACGCCGGATCCGCCCCGGCGGCGCGGGCGCCACCGTGCCCTGCGCTTCCTTGATGCCCCGCTCCACCGTGGTGTGCGCCAGGCCCGTCGCCTGCACCACCAGGGCCACCCCGCCATGGCCCACCCTCAGGGCCTCCGCTGCCGCCAGCGTACGCCGGCCCCGTTCATCCAACGTCCCCGCGGCCAACTCGTAGCGCGTGCGTACTTGCTCGATCGTCGCTTGCTTGTCCATGCCCCCAAGGTAGCAGGGTCACTCCTATGCTGCTACTTTGTTAACTGACGAACCCCAAGCTCAGTCGTAGATGCCGAACTGCTCGGACAGCGCGACCATCTCGTCCAGCGCCTTGCGCCGCTCCGCATCGCGCCGGCGCTTATACTCGACCACATCGCGGAAGTAGATCCGTCGATGGCTGCCGACTCGCGTGTACGGCATGAGCCCGTCGTTGAGCAGCTTCACGGGGTGTGGCCGTGACACGTTGAGGAAGTCGGCGGCCTGCTGCGTGGTGAGCTGCTGATGCACTGGCACGAGCGAGACGGCGTCGCCGCGCAGGAGAAACGGGATGATCTGCTGCAGCGCCGAATAGAGCGTGGCCGGAATGGCCAACACTCTGCGGTGGACGCGCATCGCGAGCCCACCGCAGAGCGGGCTGAGCGGGATGCCAAGCCCTTGCATCCGGCGCACGGTCATTGGATCTCCTTCGCGACCGGCCCAGGCGGTGACAGATCCACGCTGGCGCCCAGTTCCGCACGTACTGCATCCATTGCGACGTCAAAGAGGATACGCATATGTTGGTTCGCACGTTCTGGGATTCTGCGAATCCCGAGGAGATAGTTCTTCATGCTTAGGAAGCGTGCTTGACTGTCATTCATCTTTTGTTGAAGAAGGCCCGGCAGCGACAGGCTCCCATCACGGAGGGCGGGCTCTAGCATCTCGAACTCCTCTGCGGTGATGATTTGGGGAACGTGCACTGTCACGGTAGGCTTCTGGGCATCGAAGCGGATCACCGCCTCGGTCCCGGCGTAGTGATTCTGGACCAACGTATGATCAAGGGTCCACTTGTTCAAGAGCGGCAGCCAGGTGGACTGCCGCTGGGGATACGGCTGAAGGAGAGCCACCACAGGGAAGATATGGCGGATTGTGCTCAGATCGAGCCCAGCCTTGATCAGCGCCTGATTGCCGGCGATCTCCTTGACGGCTCTCGCCAGCTGCCTGATCTTTTTCTGATGCCCTTCAACATCCAGATCCAGACGGTTCGGATCCGCACGCTCAAGGACGCGAAGGGCAAGGGCACCGGCGAATATCTCCACGAGCACCAAGGTGTCGCCCACGAGGATAGCTGCGTCAAAGGGGGGTTTGTTCGACGCACTGTAGATGGTACTAGCTTGGATAATCGCCTTTTCATCGAAGAACTGCACATGCGCAAGGTGCGAATTGGCGTAGATTCGCCGCAAGAGGTCGGTAAGGTACTCCTCGAACACGGGGCCTAGTTGGCCGACGAATTGCGCGACCGCGCGTCTGCCCCCGCGTCTCATGCATTCTGAATGAAGTGCCCAGTATGGCCCGACCGCGAGTCTTTCCTCCAGCAGGTCCAGGCTAATTGGGATCGCTGAGCCGTTTTCCATTCGGTAGAGTGGGCGCTCCTTGAATGCGAGGTATGATCCGCCAAATACCGATCCCGGCTGAGCTTGAAGCGCTGCCTTGAACCCAGCCCGATCAAGTGAGAATGCGTCCTGACAGGCCTGCCGCAGGCGCTGGTCCCGAATCTGGCTTTCGTACCGCCCGATGGCATTTAGGAAGTCCTTGATAGCAAGCTCGTTGACGCTCTGTACTCCGTGGAACGGCTCGAGGTACATGAGAGCAAAACCAAGGTACGCTTCGATGCTCATGCCGACTGCCTTTCGGAAGGTCTCTTCGAATTGGAGCGTCTTCGCTCGCGCGCGTGTGACGAGCAGATCATAGTACCGACCGGCTGCATATCGGTTCTGCTCGTTCCGGCCCAACGCCCCACCACGGAGAGCAAGCGTTGTCAGCAGGCTGCTCGACGTTTCCAGCTGCTCGCCCGTTTGGCCAAGCATTGTGTTGATCCCGAGCAGCAGTTCTCCGATGTGTGCCTGGTCGATTGGGTCTTCAGGCACGCCGGGCTTCCCATACAGGATGGCGAGCTTCGCTGCGATCAGCAATTGCTCACGATGAACGAACACGTCACGACGCCCGTTCCGCAGATACCAGTCAGCGTTGGCTGCCGTCTTGGGCTCGCAAAGCTCACGAACAAGCGCGCGTTGCTGTTCGCGTGTTAACTGGAGGTTGTGCAAATCGATATGGGTGTTGTCGAGCAAGGTGCCTGCCACGCTCACAAGCCGAATGACTGCCTCAGTGTGCAGCCGGGACGCAACGTCACAGAGCCTGTCCTCGGACATCGGAGCCTCACTGACGTCCCCCCACCGCAGATAGGTCAGATAGCCCAACCGGCTGGCATCTCTATAACGTTCCGGCAGCCACAAGTCAAAATCCATCGGGACATACTCCCAGTCCTGCCTGGACAGCACGGTGTAGCGCGAGCAAGGACTCCCGCCGCCAGGCATCAAGCAACAACCTGGCGCCCTGCCAGCAGACCGGCAGCGTGAGGGTGGATCTCGCGCGCTCTCCGCGGCACAGCGCGGCTGCCTTGTTGTCCATCACGACTTTGACTCTCCGTTCCTGCCCGCGTCGTCAAATCGCTGCAAGGCAGAGCCGGCCCTGACAACCCCTGGTGACGGCAGGAAGCTCATTTGTGGCCTAACACCATAGCAAGCGGCGGCAGCTACAGCAACGCCCATGGCTAGGATTGCATGCTCAACTTCTTCAAGAATACGAGATATACCTGCCAAGCACCAGGACACGTGCGCCCCGACCCGTATTCCCAGCTGACCCGCCGCCCCCGATCGCGCTCAGCGCACCTAAGCCGACGCTCACTCATTCATGGGACGGTCTGGTCTACGACATCACGAAGCCGATACGACGCCCGCATATCGCGCAGTACCGCCAACCGACCGCATCGGCGGTATCATGCATGGTCGAGACTGCCGCCGTGACACTTCCGGCGACTGGATACCAGGGGGAAAGAGCGCGTGATTGCTATTCCACCGCGCCTGGCTGAATTGCTTGCACAAGATGCCTCGCTGCACGGCGCCGTCCTATCCTCCCTGAGCCTATTCGAACCGTGGCTCGCGAGCAGCACGATGCCCTTCTTTCCGGAGTACACGGATCACGGACCCAAGCATAGTGAGGACGTGCTGCAGACCATTGAAAGCCTGATTGCCGATCAGGCATGGCCCGCCATGTCGCCGGGCGACAGCGCCGTGGTGATCCTCGCCACCCTCCTGCACGATAGCGCCATGCACCTGCGAGAGGACGGCTTCATCGCGCTCGTGTCCGGGACCCAGCCTCACCGACCAATCTTAGGCTTCGACGATCGGCGCTGGGATGTTCTCTGGCAAGACTTTCTTGCCGAGGCGAGCCGCTTCAGCGGGCAGAAGCTGCACGCCCTCTTCGGCGACTCAACACCGGTATGCCGGCCGCCGCTCGACCCAGACGCCCTGACGCTCAAGGACAGAAAGCTGATCGGCGAGTTCCTCCGGCGTCACCACGCGCGCCTGGCGCACGAAATCGCGCGCTTCGGCGTCCCCGGTCCCACGTCCACAAGGCTCGAGTTGCCGCAGTTGCCCGGGGACCTGCAGGACCTCGCCGGCCTCGTGGCGCGGAGCCACGGCCTGCCGCTACGAGACTGCCTGCCTTACCTGAACGACAATTTCCATATACGTGACTACCATAAGCACATCCACGCCGTGTTCCTCATGGCGCTGCTGCGCGTCGCCGACTACCTGCAGATCCAGGCAGACCGCGCTGCCCCGCAGCTTCGCCTCACCTTTCGCCTCCGCAGCCCAGTGTCCGAACGAGAGTGGGACGTCCATGGCTCGATCCGCAACATCACCTTCGCCGAGGATGACCCGGAACGGATCTATATAAAAGCAAAGCCTGCCGATGTTTGCACCTACCTTCGGCTCAAGGACTGGCTCGCCGGCATCCAGGCAGAGCTCGACCAATCCTGGGCCGTGCTGGGCGAGGTCTATGGTCGTTTCGCCGATCAAGGTCTAGACAATCTGGGCCTGACTCTGCGGCGCGTGGCCTCCAACCTCGACGATGAAGCGGCGTTTGCCCGCAAGGTGAGCTACGTCCCGACGCGGATCGCCTTCGAAACGGCGAGCGGCAATCTGCTGAAGCTGCTCGTACGGCCGCTGTACGGTGACGAGCCGTGCATCGGCATCCGCGAGCTCGCCCAGAACGCCCTCGACGCGGTGCGGGAGCTGCAAGCGCTGCAAGAGCAGCGCCCCGAGCTGCGCACTATCGATCTGCCGGATCAGGAAGCAGACGTCGTCATCGCGGTCGAGACGGATGCCAACGGCGATTCCTGGGCCACCGTGAGCGACCGCGGCATCGGCATGACCGTGGAAGTCCTGCGCGACTATTTCCTCAAGGCGGGCGCGTCCTATCGCACCAGCGACGAGTGGCGCAAGGTGTTCGAAGACGAGCACGGAACCTCGCGCGTGCTGCGTGCGGGTCGCTTCGGTATCGGCGCGCTGGCAGCATTCCTGCTAGGAGACAGGCTCCGAGTCGAGACCCGTCACGTGGACGTGCCAGCCAATCGCGGTATCGCCTTCGACGCGTCGCTCGACGACGAGGTCATCCAAATGACCTACATCACGCGCCCCGTCGGCACGACGATCAGGATCAAGCTGTCTCCCACAGCCATGGCTGCACTGAAAGACCATCCTGACGCATGGGACTGGTACGTGCTTCCCGCCCCAACGCTGGTACGCACGCTCAACGGCAAGCAGCTCCCGCAGCGGATAGTGATCCCGCAGCTGGATGCAGGGCACAGGGAAGGCTGGCACAGGCTCACTGTCGACTCATCGCTGCGCATTTTCTGGAAGTACAGTGGCCTCGAGCGCCAGGATTCGAGGTTTCCCTTCGGCAATCCCGGCCTGGTGTGCAACGGGATTTGTATCGCATCCAGTGGCAGGGCGGGCGGCGGCAGGAGTCTAGGGCACGCGTTTGCGGTCGACGGGACGCTCGAGATCAAGGTCCCAGATCTGGCAGTGTTCGATCCCGACGGCGTCTACCCTATCAACCTGCAACGCACGGCAGTTACCTCACAGAGCCTGCCCCATCACGACGCCGTGCTAGAAGCCGTGTCTTTGGATCTTCTGGCGCATATGCTCCACTTGCCGGCGTTCGAGGATATGGCGCAAGCCATTGAGGAGCTGACCATCTCGCACCCGGCTCTCCCTCGGTCTAAGTTGCACCCGTACGTGATCACCAAGGGCGGAATACTGCTCAATGCACCTGCCATAGTCGAGGCACTTCCGATCGAATCGGTGCTGGTGCTTTCTCGGGACCGGGACCTCGACGGGGTGCCGGTCCTATCCGATTCACTCGTTCTGCGGCTGGTACGAGCGTACTTTGCCACGAATCCGCACATCGTTCCAGACGCCTGGCTGGGTGCGCTTTCCTACGATTGGCCTTCAGACGAGTCAATCGATTCACGAGACGAATGGATGTACAACCTTGTCCAGGACTGGGAGACTCTATTTCCCACCACGGGGCTCAGAGTTCTGTCGGAGGTGCCGAAAGACCGATCGCTCCGTTTGGGCAGCTATGCGTGGTCGCCTCCGCCCGTGGAGCACGTCTCCGAAGAGCCGATCCAGTGCGGCGCGTCAACGTACTTGTTGCGGGAATACGGACATTGCCCCGCTAACCACTTCGACTTTGCGTCGTTTGCCGCGCACCTGAGCCAGCGTGTGGCCCAGAGTCCTAGCGTCGACACAGGCGACCGGCGTCGAGTGAAGCGCGCGGCCAACATAGTCCTCGCCGAACTCTATCTCGAGAAGCGGCCGTGGAAGCCGCATGACTCAGTGCTGGCGAAGACGTGGCTCAGCGTCGTTGGCCGCCGCGCGATTCCGTTTGATCCCAAGGCACGCGAGTGCATCCTACGCGAGTCGTACGACAAGCTCGCGCCCTACCTCGAATCGTGGCGCTGAAGGCGCCGGCGCGGCTGCCATCATGAACCCGCAAGCATCAAGCAAGTAAGCTCCTATTAGGGTCTAAAAGCCGTAATTTGGCTTGAGATCGCGCCAATTAGGATGCGTTCCTTGACAACGAGCACATCCGTGCTATGATTGTTCCGTACTAGAACGTCAGTACTAACCTGAAACCGCGACGGGAACTACATTGAGCCGCACGCTCCCGGGGGCGCGGGGGGCACCCTTTGGGTCGCGACTGCCCTTGGACTGGCTGGCTAGCAGCCCCATCGCCAAGACGCGACATGCAGGTTTCATCATGTCTTCACTGTTTGATTTGCCATTGCATGCCCAATCACGGGACCGCCGTCTGCTCAATCCCTGGGACCTCGAACATCGCGCTCGCCCTCGTTCACCGCCCGGCAGCGCCCGCGTCTCACGCCTGGGACCTCGATCATTCTGCTCGCCCTGATCGGCGACACACACCGCACAGCCCGCATCTGTGTCATCTGCCGTATCCGCGTCATCAGCCATTCCAGACCGCCTTGCCAACCAACACTGAAGAAAGGACAACGCCACTCATGTTCGCATCCCAAGACCCCGCCTTCGAGCAACCCACCGCGACCCCAGACACCGCAGTGTCCCAACGCTGCCATGCGACCGCAGTCGCAGGCTCTTGCACCGCAGTGCCCGTACGCTGCCATGCGACCGCAGTCGCAGGCTCTTGCACCGCAGTGCCCGTACGCTGCCCTGACATCGCAATGTCAGGCTCCAGCACCGGCCCTCGCACCGCC
>Ga0187876_1001178_pt1 | contig 23126 bp, 35 predicted proteins | sample June2016WEW_17_4_FD_133000 | JGI IMG/M metagenome (GOLD analysis project Ga0187876, IMG submission 133000) | Peatland microbial communities from SPRUCE experiment site at the Marcell Experimental Forest, Minnesota, USA - June2016WEW_17_40 | ecosystem: Environmental > Terrestrial > Soil >...
ACGCTGCCACGGGTCGCCAGCGAGATGGCGCTGCATGTACTTGCCTACAATCTGACCCGCGTCATGAACATCATGGGTGTCCAACCGCTCATGGCGGCGATGAGGGCATAGTTCGCCGCCGATCTGCGGCCTTCCGCTTTGTTGGAACTGCCCCGGTCGGCCGGGATCCCATCAGAAGCGCTTCCAGACAAAAAAAGTGCCAAACTCGGCAAAATGACCGAACGCGCCTACCTCGCGAAGGTCCGCTATCCATCAACGCTTCTGCGAAGCGTTCTCGCACAACCAAGGCCCATAGCGACGCGCCGCCTCGGGAGGGCCGAGTGTCGCTTTCGGCGCAAAGCGGAAATGGCGCTCATCACTCCCGTGCGCCGCTTCCCGCCGCCTTGGACGATCGAGGAGCACAACGACGCGTGCTTCATCGTGAAGGACGCCACCGGGCAGGCGCTTGGCTATTTCTATTTCGAGGACGAGCCGGAGCGGCGCTAAGCCTGATCAGCGTTGACGCCAACGGCGATTTGCACCTCGGCGGTCGCATCGTTGCAGTAGGACGAGGGGATCATCGCGTGGCTTGAGCGCCGCGAGAAGCGGCGGGCCCGGAAGCGTCGTGTGGATAACGCCGCGCCGCAGGACGTGGCGCTGCCGGGTAATCCCGCTTAAACGACCGAAAAGATGTCACATTCGTAGGACATCTTTAGCCGAGAAGTCGAGACGCCCGCACAATGACTGACGCTCCACCCTTCGAGCCGCTGCTGCCGTGTGTTCTCGACACGCACGACGTTGACCAGCTTCTGGAAAGGCTGCGCGCCGTGCATGGCGAGCCGCGCCGGGACATTGCCCCGCAACTATTGGCGGCGACGCGCCACGACGACGGTCGGCATAGCGGCAGGTAGACCTCGAAGCCCAGATGCGCCGCTTGGTTACGTCGGTTCTGATCCGTGCGGCGGTCCAGTATGGCATCTGGGCCTCTCCGGCCTCCCTTCCGACGCGGGTGTCGATCGCTAGGGGTTGGGCCTAAGACGGCCGCCAGGCGCTGCCCCTAGCGGTCAAAGGCCCCGGAGCCGCTGGGTTCCCGGCCTGGGCCAGCGGAAGGCTCACTAGCGCCCGCCCTAGGCGGTTCTGAGGGCCTTCGGCGAGGTCGGGCAGTTCCCGTCGGCGGCAATCGTGTAAGCTGGCCTCCATGACAATTGCCGATGACATTGAAGCATTGGTCAATCGTAAGCGAAGGCTAAGCCTCACCGAGGAAGACATGGCCGATTGCTGATAGGTCTTCCGTGACGCGCCGAGAGAAACGCGAAAACTCAGGCTTGAGCCCGCAGCCGCTCTCCGTCGGGTGGCGGGCAAATCACGCCAACGCAATCGAATTGGTCGACCTTTTAAACGCCGCGTGGTCGCACCTTCCACAAGGTCCGCAAACAGTGCTTGCCGCTCTATGTTGGCTAGTTTCAGTTCCGATATAATAACCGCGAAAATGCGGACATTTTTTGGAACGGCGATCAGGGGCTGTTAGGTCGCACGTAAAAGAAGGATCGTGCCATAAACGTCGGCGGTCCACCCAATGATAAGAGCGGCGGCAACGATAAGACCGCGCCATCTCTCGTTTCCAGTCTCATAGAGTTGATCGTTGTAGGCTTCATTCAGGCGATAAATACGAATAATCCGGAACTCGCTCAAAAGGCTACAACACAACAAAAGAAAAGCTCCCTTCGCGATCCGATAGTATGGGCTACCGTTGGGATATTTGTTGCTACTGCCGTTAACGTCGGGGTTGGCATCGCTCAATGGAACATTCTGAGCAGGACCGACAAAGCGACCCGCGATCTTGCCAATGCCGCACTCAATCAAGCTAATGCCGCCGGTAAACAAGTCACCGTCATGCAAGGCCAACTGGATGCGATGCGCGAACAAACCATCACGACCAGGGCGCAAATCCGCGCAAATATGGCGCGGTTGCCAATCGTAACGCGACCTCATATGGAAAATGGCAAATTGGTCGGATGGGACGTAAATCCCCAATGGCAAAACTCGGGAACGACAGACGCAAGGGGATACCAGAATTGGTTCAATATAGATTTTGTCGAAGGACCCGGCAAATGGGGCGCATCGGATTGTCCGAAGCCCCTCGATCCCTATCCGCCCGCACCACCTATCGTTATCCAAGGGGGGCGCAGTCTCACGGAACTTGCGCAGCGGATGACCATTGATGATGTTAGCAAAGTACAGGCTCATCAAGGCGCGATCTTTATCGTTGGGCACGCTCAATATCGCGATATTTTCCCAGACGATCCGCTTCGTCAGTACGATTGGTGCGTGTTCGTTGACCCGAGCGACCCCGCGAACAATCTTTTCTCGTTCGTAAGTTTTCGTGAAGACTCCAACTGATTGGGCGTGGGCAAATCTACAGTTGTATGATGCGCTAAGGCTGCGCTAATTGGCCCGCCACAGCCGTCGCCCTTGGTGCATTCTGCCGCCGACCCGCCATGCTATCATCGACCGATGCCTGCCGCACGCCGCTTCCCGCCGCCTTGGATCGTCGAGGAGCATAACAGTGCGTGCTATCATCATCCGCGATCGTGACGATGGTGGCGTGCAAGTTTAACGGGGAGGCCCAATATGGCTCACGACAGCGAGCACCTCAAACAACTAACCGAAGCGCGCGATCGTGTTGTTGCGGAGCGGCGCCAAATCGCGAATGATTTGGCACAGGAATATAAACACGGCCACTCAGTAGAAATGCGCGAGCGCTTCATCAGCATCCAAAGCACGATCGAGGCCATTGATCGAGCTATCGCGGATGAAGGGCGCATCGCGAGCGGAGACAACTCGGTGCCGCCTGGTGGCGTATAATGCTACAGTTTTAGCCGCCAGGTGGGCGTTGCAGTCGAGTTGGCGCAACTGGAGTGGCTTCGATGCGGAGGAAAATCCTCGCAGTCGCTGCGGCCCTGATGAGGCCCGCCGCATGGCGGTGAACTTCGCCAAGCTGCCGGAGCTGCTGCGCCGAAAGGCTGATAGCCCGTGGAGCGTGCTGTACCGCCCCTTCCGTGGCCGCTGGTGCGTTTCTTCTGCCGTATCATCGCCCCTCCACGGCATCCGCGCGCCTGGCGCGTGGAGGCGAGGCCGTCGCTCGTCGAGCACTCGCCGCGGCTCTCGTATCCTCGCAATCCACAATTCGGTATCATGGGTCGGGTGTTGACGACCGAGTCGGAGGAGGGGCAGAACCATTGAGCATGGTCGCGATCGCACCAAGCCGCCGCCAATCATCCCGCTATCGTCCGCCGTCCCGAATGGCATCGATCCGGCTGCAGGAACTGTTGGCAAAAACCGGCCGGGGTATCTTAGAGGACCGGCAGTTTGATCTCCTCGGGTCCGAAGGTTCGCTCGTGCGCGTCTACTATGCGGGGAACCTAGCGCTCCTAGATCGACCGAGCGTTTCGATCGTCGGAACCCGCGATGTGTCGGACGACGGCGCTGCTCGTGCGCGCCGTCTTGCCCGTGAGCTTGTCGCGGCTGGCGTCGTCGTAGTGAGTGGCTTGGCTAAGGGAGTGGATACAGCGGCTCTGACGAGCGCGATCGAAAGTGGCGGATCAACAGTCGCCGTGATCGGGACGCCACTCGACAGGGCCTATCCCGCCGAGAACGCGCATCTGCAAGAACTTATTTATGCCGAGCACCTCCTGCTAACGCCTTTCCGAGTCGGCGAAAGCACGTTCAAGGGGAACTTCCCGAAACGAAACCGCGTCATGGCAGCGATCTCAGACGCAACTGTAATTGTCCAAGCATCCGACACGTCCGGCACCCTGCACCAAGCAGCAGAATGCGGGCGGCTCGGACGTTGGCTATTCATAATGAAATCAATCCTCGACGATGATCGAGTGTCATGGCCTCACAATTTCATCGGAAAACCGAAGGTTGCGCTGCTCAATTCGACGCAGGACATTATCGATGCCATCAGCCTCGAACGAGCTTAAGGTCGTGTCTCTTTGCTCATATCTCACCGGGGATTTGAAGCCGCGGCCCAGCGATTGGTCAGCGATCAAAATGGTGAAGGCCCTAAAGGGCGATCCGATCAACGGCTATTTCGAGCTGTCGGTAGAGGGAGTCAATCACCGTTTTGATAAAAACAATGTCGGCGAGTTTTTGGACTTGGTTCCGCGTGCCATGGCTGCAGCGATCCTTCCGCGCATTGAGGGCACTGCAACGCTGGTGCCTATCCCCAATTCGCATGTCCTAAGGCCAGACGAGCCGAACTTCCCAACGCTCAAGCTTGCAACAGAAATAGCTGCTGCGAGTGGTGGTCGGCTAAGGGCCGCCGTCGCATTGGTATTCAAAAAACCACAAGAAAAGGCACGAAAGGGCGGTCCTCGTGGCGCCGCGCATTTGCAAGAGGCGTATCAGATCGTCGGGAACGTTGAAGGACCGATAATCCTTGTTGACGACGTCTGGACTCTGGGCGGCCACTTAAGGGCCGCATGTTGGAAGCTCGCATCTCCGCGGAGATCCATCATTCTTGCGAGCACCGTCGCACATACGACCCACGAGCACGTCGATAAACCGGTCGGTGTGCAAGAGCACACAATCGATTTGACCCGTTCGGATTTCTGACTGCGGCGGATATGTCGGGAGGAAAATGAGCCAATGTTGCGTAAGGAATAGCCTGTGTCCCGCTCGAACTGGTCGCGTGCATTACCGCGACCGCTCGTTATCCCCAAGGTCATGACGCTCAAGACGCTTGCCGACGTGCGTGCGCTCATCGAGCGGCACCTGCCGCAGCACTTCCGAGCGAAGGCGACTTGGCGCTACGTCGCGGCGCGGCTAGCGGAGGCGGCGCGCGGCGGCGACACCATGGACGTCGCCGTACCGCTACGGTTGGTGCTGTCGATGGAGGGCGTAGAGTGTCACTTGGAATGACGCCGCGCCGCTTCCCGCCGCCTTGGCTCGTCGAGGAGCACAACAATGCGTGCTTCATCGTGAAGGACGCTACGGGGCAGGCGCTCGGCTATTTCTATTTCGAGGACGAGCCCGGTCGGCGCTCGGCGGCCAAGCTCCTCAGCAAGGACGAGGCGCGCCGCATGGCGGCGAACTTCGCCAAACCCTCAGCCGTTCGTCGAGGGGGCGGCGCGCCAAAGCCCGCAACGCCGCCAAATTTCAACGGCCCTAAGCAGATTGCGATGGTAGTTCGTCAGTTCGCCTCGGCTATAGGATGTCAAAAGTTCCGAGCGGAGGTCTTCCGGCAACGCCATCCAGTGCCCCCAACATGCACACATGCTGCGAGTTGGAGTAGGCGCTCCGCAGCAAACGCACTTACGCGTCTTCGGTAGTACCTCAGTTTGACCCGTTACCTCGATGCGGAGGGCCATGGTGCTGATGGTCGATCGGACGTTCTTCATCGGCGACGGATACGGCCTTCTTTTCCTGCACTAAAGAGAACATCGGCTTCCGGACGACGGCGTCGCATTTTAGAGCCGCAGTGCCTTGATCTGGAGCAATCGGTCAGCGGTGGCTGAGCGAATGCATAAATGCCACTCTGCTACCAAGCTGCTCACCAGGGACGAGGCACGGCGGATGGCGGTTAATTTTGCTAAGCTGCCGGAACTGCTGCGCGGGACGCCGCCGATAAGCTGTCCGTGACGAGGTGTATGCGTTTACCCAAATCGAAAGGTAGCTCGCTATGGGGCTTCGTTTTCATCACTTGGCAGCGGCTTTGTGGTTGTTCGTTGGCCTTTTCGGTGAGGTCCCGGCGAATGCGACACTGTTCCAGCGGAATACAAAAAAATCGTCACATTCATCTTCCCGGCCGATGCACAAGGTCAGTTGCTGCGCGACGGTAACGGCAAACCTAGAGCGTGGGGAACAGGCTTCTTTGTCGGCGTGAAAGGCGAAGATTCAAAGTCATACGGCTACCCGGTCACAGCTAAGCATGTGTTGAAGGACGAAAAAGGAAACGACTTCGACAGGGTGTATCTCAGATTGAACAAGAAAGACGGCGATGCAGAGTTTGTTGCCCTAGACTTGGTTGTCAACGGGAAACGACTCGTTTTCACCCATTCCGATCAATCAGTTGATATAGCTGTCGTGCCTAGATTCCCTACCGTCAAATTTGACACCACCTTCGTTCCAGATGAGATGCTTTCCACAAAGGCTACCTTCGATGAGTTCAATATCGCTGAGGGAACAGACGCATTCTTTGTTGGACTTTTCACGACATACTATGGAGAGCACAAAAACAATCCCATCGTTCGCTTTGGCCGCGTTGCAATGTTTCCGGATGATCCGATCACCTAGATAGACTACGAGGGACAACCGGAGCAGCATGCACGGCTCTACTTGATCGAAACCGGGTCGTATGGTGGCAACAGCGGCTCGCCTGTCTTTTTTCGGTTAGGCGCCGATCGTTCACCTAAACAGGGTTATCTTTTGGGCTCGTATGCCATCACGTTCGCCGGTGTCATGCGCGGAAGGTTTAATGACGTCAGTCCAAAAATTGTGTCGATACAGAATCCGACAGCGTCAGCACTGATTGCGTTGCCGAATGTTGGAATTGCGGCAGTAACGCCGTCTTATTTCTTGCACGACATTTTATTTTCGGAAGAACTAAAAAAGTATCGCGCGGACAATCCTGTGACGGACACGCCGCCGGGAAAGTAGTGCCCGCCGATTGCACATTATCGAGGAAGTTTGAAATGACCCACTGTCCGTGCTTGTTCTCGCGATGGTTTGTAGGGGGGTGCTGCAAATGAGAGCTACGTCAGTTGCGCTTTTGTGGCCTTTGCTGCTGTTAGGCGGCCCCGCGCAGGCAGAAATGTCTGTCGAGCAATATACGCAGAAAAGTGGAACCAGCCACATGTTGGACACTGTGTGGTTATACGGCGTTCAAAATGGTTTTGCTTGGGCAAACGCCTATAACGGAGACCGTGGCCTTCCTCCTCTATACTGCCAGCCAGAGAACCTCGCTCTAACAAGAGATCAGGTAACAAACATTTTGGATAACTTCATTAAAACAGATCAAGGAAGGGCGCTCTTAAATGCAGAAATTAGCCTTGTGCTTCTGAAGGCGCTTCAACATGCGTTTCCCTGCCCGCACTGATAGCGATCATATTTTTTGGCTGCGCCGCACTAGGCTGGCGATGAACGCCGCTTTAGAGGATGGCTCCGCGCCGCCCCAGCCGATAGCGCTGGCCTTCACAGGTGCATTGCGCTTAAGCTAGTCACATGAGGGACTGGGTTATGCTGCGCCTATTGTTGATCTTCGCGCTGGTCGGACTTGCCTTGGCATCACTTGCTGGTTGCACAGACCACGCTCGCGTTTACCCACTTGACGAGGCCACCGTGCGGATGGGCACGCCGACCTTTGAGTTTGTTAAGCAGGGCTTAGGCCACGGCCTCGTCACGATCACAATGCCGGACGGGGAAGTTTTGCGAGGCGAGTATCAGATAACGGAAAACGCCGCAGTCGGTGTAGGCCTTGCTGGCGCTCACATGGCCACGGCGGTGGGCTTAGGCAGCGGACGCTTGGTTGTTGTCAACGCCGTGGGCGACCGGGGCACGATCTCATCTTGCGAAGGGACCGCTGATCTTGGCGGCCATGGCTCCGGCACTTGTCATGACAGTCGCGGCAGAGACCTTGAGGGCGGCGCTTGACGGTTGGAAGCGTGACCGTAGCCGATCACCACGAACACTGACCGAGTACGAGCACGCCATTAAGCGGTTTGTCGAATTGCACGGCGACTTGCCAGTGGCACAAATCCGTAAGAGCCACGCTCGGCAGTTTCAGGAAGCGCTGCGGAATGTGCCGATCAAAAGTCTCCGCAGTGGCAAACTGGTCAACGCTTCGCTGCCAGAACTTGCACAGTGGGGCCAAGAGCACCCTGATGCTCAGAAGATCAGGGGAAGTACACTGAACAAGCTAATCGGCGGTGTGCAATCTGTCTGTCGATGGGCGCGCAAGAAGGGATTGGTCCCGGATGATTGGGCCGACCCCTTCGCTGACATGCGAGTTGGAGAAGATGAGAGTGACCGCGCACCGTTCGATACCCAAGGAACTACAGGCGATCTTTGGGGAGCCCTGTCCTCAGCGACGGTTTAATGAGTTCTGACCCTAATAAATTGGTCCTGCTAGGTGGCGCAGGCCGACTTCCGCTTCAGGGCTACAAGCGGACCTCATTCCTTGCCTATCAAAGTGCAGCGACGGGCCTAGGCTGTGTGCAGCGGACTCATGCACTGCAACAAAGTCGGGGCGGTTCTGCGTGTGGAAAAGTATTTTACGGTACCCGCTCACGATCGTGGAAGGGTGGGAGCAGGCGGCAATTGCTGCGGATCATCTATTGCGGCCGGCCCGCGGCCTGCTCCGTTTGGACTTTTCATCTGGACGCTCGACGGCGTATCGGTTGGATTCTCCTCCCGCCGCGACGATCCTTCGAACCGCGCATTCTCCTCGATCGACAAGGACCGATGAAAAATGTCGCCCTCGACTACCGCAGTACTGTGCAGCTTGACGCGGACGGCGTGGATGGTGCCCTTGACGCGGCCACCGATGATCAACTCCTGCGCAGAGATATTACCCTCGATTTGCGCGCCTTCAGCGATAAGAACATTTGAGGCGTTCAGTTCGCCCTCGACGCGACCGAAGATCTTCGCGACTCCTTTGCAGGAAATTTTGCCGACAATCGTCATTTCGGAGCTGATGGAAGAGATCGTTTCCGATGACTCGGGTGTTGCCTCCGTCCGCGCAACGGCCGACCGTTGCAGCTGCTGCACTGGCGCCGCGCCCCGACCCTCACTGACCGATTTACCCTTTCCGAACATGCCATTCTCCTTCTGTAACATTTGTTATCCGAACGTTTGCATTTATCAGCATCGCTCCTTGATCGCGGCCACTGAGGGAAGCGTATGCCGATAACGTGGCGGGTCAATGTCGGCTATGTGCCAGCTTCGACACTGCGGAAATTCAGCGCGCCTCTTCGCCGATCAGCGAATGCGAAAGTCGCTCATCGCTCAAACTTTCTAAGGCCGAGCTGCACTGGTGGCAAAGCCGGTGACGCAGCAGGGAGGCAGAACAATTCGGTGAATAAGCTGTGGATACCCGCGAACGTCATGTTGCGGCCATACTGCGGTTACGTTAGCACGTAGAAAATCCGAAAATTGGCAAGGTTGGAGGTGTCTGTCATTCGGGCAGGCGGGCTCCGCGCTAAACGTAGTCGAATCGGGAGTCGGGAGTCGTGCTATGGCGCAAATGGAACCTGACAGCGAGCGGACGGAAGACTCCTCGTCATCCACTCCGATTGCCGCAGAGCTTGCCGCGATCGCGAAGAAGCGCGTCGAAGAATGCATCGATGCCCAGACGGAGCTTCTCGGCAGGCTCCAGGAGAGGAACCGGCAGTGGCTCGATCGCCTGCAACAAGAGGCGAATCTTGCTTCCGAATTTGCCTCCAAGTTGACGGCAGCGCGTTCGATCCCGGACGCGATGACAGCGTGTCAGGAATGGACCAGTTGGTGGTTTGAGATGATGGCCGAGGACGGTAAGCATCTTCTCGCCGATACCCAGCAGTTTATGGAGACGGGCGCGCGCCTGATGTCTAACGGCTCGTCATCGAGCCGCATCGGCATCAGCACCTAGAATCGCTCAGCGTATGGGGATTTCAGTGCGGCCATAAGCGTCCACCACTTTCGTTGCCCTTAGGCGCGGGGTCATCCAAGGCCGAGGCGGTGCACGGGCGCCAATTTAGACCCTTTGCCGATGAGGGGTCGGCCGCAATCTTTGTACTCGAAAATGATTTGTAACTCGGGACACTGCCTGAGGGCAGGTGTAACGTCGTTTAATCATCACGATGGACTTGTAAAATTATGCGTGGCCGGTGGGTTTCTTATAGAGGAGTTGCGCCAATGTGCGACTACAGCCTTCACAGTGTGGCGTCACGACCGGCGAGGGTTGGCGACAAGCTGGTGGCGATGGATTTTGCGATATCGATCACTCGTGGCTTCGCCGCAGTCGGGGAACCCGACGTGGCTGTCTGCCTACTTCCCGGCACGGAAGTGGCATTCGAGGACGACGTCCGATACCACCACGCGCGCAGCCTTTTCGGGAAAGCGCGCGTGGATCACAAGGTCGCACGGTTCCGGCAGGTTGACATGGACAATCCCCACGTCCACCACGACGCGCTCGAATTCCCGGGCGGACAGATCGTGATGGTCACACGGCTGGTCGCTGGACAGAGGGCGACCGTGCTGCAATTGCCGGCGCAGCCTGTGACCGCGCCGGAGACAGAATCCCGGACGCGCGCCGCTTACGCGGGCTGAGCATAATACACGACGTGATTGGTAGGCCGCCGCGTGAGGCGGCCTACTTTATGCTGAATTCGCGTTGATTTGGCTCCGTTCCAGGTAGCGTAGGCCGACGCATGTTCGGGATTTCGAATGGACGTGATCTTCCAAGTCGTCATCCGTGGGAGCGTGCAGGGCATAGGCTTTCGCGCCTGGACCGAAATCACCGCCCTCGAACTCGGGGTCGAAGGCTGGGTGCGGAACTGCCGCGACGGCTCCGTCGAGGCACTGTTTGCCGGGTCCGAAGAGGTCGTTCTTACCATGATCGAGCTGTGCCGGAATGGTCCGCCCGGCGCTCATGTCGAGACGATCGATCAACGCGAGGCCGGCTTCGAGGATTTGGCGCTGCGTCGTCGCGGCGAGCTATTTTCCGTACTCGGAACGAGTTGAGCTTTTGCTGCCGCGAAGGCGCGGAGCCGCATCGCAAGACCGTTCATTATCCGCGGCAGCGAGTGTGCCACGGGTATCTGCTCGTCTGGTACTGTCGTCTGCTTTTGCGGTAACGAACTTCAAGGCTGGACCGGATCCGAGAGCCGGCTGCGGAAATCTGGACAGGACGATAAGTGGAGTTTCTGCCTGAGAGCGGGCACGCTGTGCCCAACGAATCAGGAGAGACAATGAGCAAACGACCGCGCCGGAACCACACACCGGCCTTCAAGGCGATGGCGTCAAGCAGCAGGGGTGCGTTCGGAGAATGAAATTAACGACGTTCTGATTTCTACAGCGGCAAGCGCCAGTACCTGAAGGTTCTTTGGGTTCGACGCCCTGTTGGCTCTGGGAGGCCATGTCATGAGCCTGCTCGATGTGTGCCGGCGGACGGCGCGCCGAACGTTCGGCATCGAGCGGCTTCGGCCCGAGCAGGAATCGGCGATGGTCGCCATCCTCGAGGGACACGATGCGCTTGTGGCGCTTCCGACCGGCTTTGGAAAGTCGCTGATCTATCAAGTTCCAGCGATGATCCTCGAGCGGCCGACGATTGTCGTCTCGCCGCTCATTGCCCTCATGGCGGACCAGGAGCGCGCGCTCAGGGGCTGCGGCGTCCCTGTCGTCGTGCTCCACAGCCAACTACGTCTAGCCGAGCGTCGCGCCGCGCTCGAGCAGCTCGAAGGCGGCGGCCGCCTCGTTGTCCTCACCACGCCTGAGACGCTCGAGTCGCGCGCCACTGCGCCCTGTTTCGACCGCGCTCGACCGGCGCTCCTCTGCGTGGACGAGGCTCACTGCATCTCGGAGTGGGGGCACGACTTCAGACCGTCGTACTTGCGGCTCGGCGCCGCCCGCGAGCGGCTGGGCAACCCGCCGGCGCTCGCACTCACGGCGACCGCGACGCCGCGTGTCCGCGGGGATATCGCCAAACGGCTTCGCCTACACGATCCGGTTGTGCTCATTGCTCCGGCTCACCGAAAGAACCTTCACTTGACCGTAGAAATCGTGCCCGGTCCGCAGAAGTTCCGCGCCGCCGGCCGACGCATCCGGGCGCTGCGCCGGCCCGGCATCATCTACTGCGCCACTACGGTTGCAGTCGATCAGCTCGCGGGCGCCCTCAAGCGAGCGGGCCAAGCCTTTGCGCGAATGACAGAGGGCACAGGGCATGTGACCGCCGCCACCGTCAAACCTCAACGCATCGTTAACGATGCTTTTTGACCCGGGCATATTTCTCAGCTGGGTTTGTTTCACGCGAGACTACCCGGCCTGTCCAGCCTGGGGGTGGGGGTCGTCCAGCCCGGCGGGGCTTTGCATCTCGCTGCAAAATTTAGAACCCGCGCTCGACGCAACCCCGGTGTGCGGCCTTTCGCAAAACGCGGTCGCGTGACGCCATGGCGCGGTTTGTGCAGTTGCGCTGCCCCGAGAGGCCGCGATCACGGAGGATGGTCACGGCTCCTACGTAACTTTCCTGAATTGTCGTGCTTGCCTCAGGCTGTACCCTTTTGGCATGAGGCGAAGTCTAAACAAATTTCAAGAACTGCCCGACGACTGCACTTGCGACGGTGAAGGGCTGGCCCCCGTCAGCAGCGTGCCGCGGATCGGTGGTCTGCCTGAACTGGTCACCTACGAGTGCCCGGTGTGTGGGCACGTCGAAACAGTCGAAAAACATCCGGACAACACACAGCACCGGCAGTGATTGGAGCCGAGCTATCTTTGCCGCATCGGGCGGTCGTCCCCTCGGTTACGTCATAGCGCGTTTCGCAGCATCGCAAAGAACGCTTGGCGAACGGAAAACGCTATTTCATGTGCCGAGCATGTGACATGGACGCGCCAGCATCTGATGATACGGGATGGGAAAGCCTTGATTTTATTAGCACTTGGCAGAATGACCCATGGTGGGGCAAATTGGGCTACATTGGCGCACGCAAAAGCCCGCTAACGCATTGGCGCTGCGGGCTTTTCATTTGGTTGCGGGGGTAGGATTTGAACCTACGACCTTCAGGTTATGAGCCTGACGTGCTTCCTGACGGGAGCAGCACATAACTTCAGATTATCAACCGTTCGCGTGAACGAGTGCGAACGTAACGTTCGGTCGCGTGTGACCGACCTTGCACCAAACTTCCCAACCAAGAAGCGGCCGACGGCGTCGGGCGAATCTGGACTGACACGGGCCTCGAACCGGAGTTTCATGGGAATGTCCAGCGGAGGGGGGTTAGAGCACCGCATTCGTAATTCGTTTGCGGCCCTTCCAGATGGTGACGGCCCGTTCTGTGCGGTGCTGTTTTCTTTGAAGATTTTGGCGCGGCGGTCCATCACGTCTCGCTCTGTGTCGTGCTCTGCTACCGCGTTGGGTAGCAAAATGGTAGCACGACGTTCAGTTTTCGTTCGATGATCAAATCAGCGTTGGCTGGGTGCCAAAAAGGCTCTCTCGGCGGCGACGCTCGAAGGAGCGCCCGCGGTGGCCGGGATTGCTGCGAAGCGCGCCCCCGAGGATCAGCGCGGGCGGTGGACGTAAGGAGGTGTGGAGGCGGACCCCCGAGAGGTAGTAGAGCGTAGCGTTCGGGCAGGTGCATCTATTTGAGCGCACCAGCGGGCTTTTTGCCTCACCGGATCTTCCCGGCCACTTGGCTCGATTGAACGAATGGACGGGCTTCCCTCCGACCGCACGGGGCCCCTGCGGCGGTGATGCCACGACGGCGTTGGCCGCCGCAATCAAGCGGGAGAGTGTCGAGAAATCGAGCGATCCACTTTACGTCGCCGCAAGCGGAATCCGCGAACGCGCATCGACATGTGGATCAGAGCGGCAAAACGCTTGGCGAGACACCTACGAATTTCCGATAGCGCGACGCTCCAGAATATCCAACCGGCTCATTCCCCAAAAATAAATCGGCGGCGGCGCGGCCCAAAGCTCGGCTCGGATTCGCCGCGCCGCTCGGCTCCGCCTCGCGCGCGCCTGTAGTGCGCCAAAGTAGTCAACGCGAGATATCAACGCCGCCAACTGCACTCTGCCAGACGACCTATACCGTCCGCCCTCCGTCGACCGGCAGCACCACACCGGTGAGAAATGCCGATTCGTCATCGGCAAAATTTACGCATGCGGTTGCAATATCACTCGGCTTAGAAAACCGCCCGAGTGGAATCGTGCCAATGAATTTTTCACGATTTTCGGGCGTGTCGTCCTTTCCCATGAAGGCTTCGAGCAGACCGGTCTCGCCCATCACAGGGGCAACGCAATTGACGCGGATGCGATCCGGCGCAAGTTCGACCGCAAGCGATTTCGAGACGAGATTTACCGCGCCCTTCGTCGCGTTGTACCAGGTCAGACTTGGACGCGGACGAATGCCACCCGTCGATCCGATGTTAATGATGGACCCACCACCCTGTTTTCTCATCAGAGGAACTACCGCGCTCATCATATGAAAGATGGATTTTACGTTTATATCGAAGACCTTGTCGAATTCCTGCTCGGTCAATTCGAGTAACGGCTTATTGCGATAAGTCCAACCGGCATTATTGACAACGATATCGAGCCTGCCGAACATGTCCGTTGCCGTCTTGATGGCCGCATCGAGATCAGACCGCTTGGTCACATCTCCGGCGACTGCGACCCCACCCTTGCCCGCTTCGGATGCCACTCTCTTCACACCGTCCACATTGAGGTCCAGCAAAACGACCTTTGCGCCTTCGCGAACAAATCGGCGTGCGATCTCCGCGCCGTAGCCTGATGCTGCACCCGTCACCAAAGCTACCTTTCCCTGTAGTCTCATTTTTAAATCTCCTAACCGTGTTTGATGACGAGCGTTTTCATCGACGCCACTTCGTAGAGCGCTTGGAAGCCCTTTTCGCGGCCATGTCCGGATTTCTTCGTGCCACCGAACGGCAGTTCGATGCCGCCGCCAGCGCCGTAGCTATTGATATAAAGCTGTCCGACGCGAATTTTGCGCCCAACCCGCAGCGCGCGCGAACCGTCCGCCGTCCAGACACCCGCTACTAGCCCGAAGTCGGTCGAATTCGCGAGCCGGATTGCGTCCGCCTCGCCATCAAACGGCATCGCCGCCAGTACAGGCCCGAACACCTCCTCACGGGCCAGTTCGGATTTCGGGTCTACGTGGTAATACAAGGTCGGGGGCACGTAATAGCCCTCCTTGGGAGCGCCGGCCGCAATCTGACCACGCGCCATGACTTTCGCGCCTGCAGCCTCGGCGCGATCAAGCATCGCCGTGATTTTCGCCTTCTGCCCGGCGCTGATGACTGGTCCGAGATCCAAATCCATTTCTGGCGTGCCGGCCTGCAGCTTTTCGAATCGCGTCTTCAGATCAGCCAGGAATTTGTCCCAGATCTTGCGCTCGACGAGGACGCGTGATCCAGCCGAACACGTTTGTCCGGCATTTTGGATGATTGCGCCAGAAACAGACGCGAGCGCGACATCGAGATCTGCATCCGCAAAAACGACCTGGGGCGACTTCCCACCAAGTTCGAGAGTGCAGCCGATATGGTTTCTTGCGGCCGCCGTTTGTACAAGTGTGCCTACTTCGGGGCTTCCGGTGAAGGAAATGTAGTCGATTCCCGGATGGGCCGAGAGGGCGGCGCCCGCCTCTTCCCCAAGCCCTGGGACAATGTTCAATGCGCCTTCCGGAAAGCCCACCTCGACGGCAAGTTCAGCGATCCGCAAGGGGACGAGACACGCTTCCTCGGCAGGTTTGACGACCGCGGCGTTACCCATCGCCAGCGCGGGCACAACCGTTCGCGAGAACATTTGCCCCGGATAGTTCCACGGGATGATATGTCCCGTCACTCCAAGCGGTTCGTAGACCGTCGTGACGAAGTAGCCGTCGAGAAACGGGATTGTATCTCCATGAACCTTGTCGGCGGCCGCACCGTAGTATTCGAAATACCGCGCAACTGCCACGACGTCGGCCTTGGCCTGCTTCATGGGCTTGCCGGTATCCGTCGCTTCAAGCTTGGCGAGCTCCTCGCTGTGACTTTCGATTAAATTAGCAAGCCGGCTGAGCAAGCGACCGCGCTCGGTTGCGGTCATCCGACCCCAAGCTCCCTCCTCGACCGCGCGGCGGGCGGCTTTGACCGCAAGGTCGATATCCTGGTCGTTTCCAGCGGCGATCTCGGCGAACGCCTGCCCATCGGCCGGTGCGACAATCGGGATGGCTCGACCCGACCGCGACACTTGCCATTTATTGTTCACGAAGACGCCCTTGGCACTGGTAACCTTGACGTTGATGTTCATATCGTTATCTCCTTTCGGATTCGCCTCAATTCAAATAGACTTGATGCAAGCGCGCTTCGGTTATTTCCGCCGGCGGCTCGTGCATCGCGATGCGGCCGTGGGCCAGAACGTAAACGTCATCTGCAATCTTCATAAGGCGCGGAACGGTCTGCTCAGCCACAATCACTGTTAGCTTGATGTCACGGTGCAGCCGATCGACGGCGTCGAAAACGCTTTGCACCATAACCGGAGACAGCCCGAGGCTCGGTTCGTCGAGCAACAGTAACTTCGGATTGCACATAACCGCCATTCCGATCACGAGCATCTGCAATTGTCCGCCGGAGAGGACGCCCGCTGTACGATTCATCCTTTCTTTAAGGAACGGAAAGTAGCTCAACACCATCTCAAGCCGCTGGGCCGCACCACTCGGATGAACGAAAGTTGCCGCCCTTAGATTTTCAGCAATACTGAGCTCCCGGAAGCATTGCCTACCGTCTTGCACCAGCGCGATGCCCCGCCGCGATATTGTCGCAGGATGCGCACCAAGGAGAGAGGCACCCTCGAAAAGGATGTCTCCCCCGGTTATATCGCCTTGCTCTAACGGCAGCATGCCCGCGATCGCCTTGAGCAGCGTCGACTTGCCGGCACCATTAGGGCCCAGCAAGGCGACAATTCTGCCTTTGGATACGCTGATGTCGACGCCCTCAAGAGCGAGGATCGCTCCATCGTAGGCAACTGACACATTGCTGACCGTTAGCATGCTTGCTCCTGCCTTTCCGCCGTACCTCAGCGCGCGTTGATCCAGTCGCCAATGGCAACGTATTTGCCGCCCTTGATCTCGGCGACACGGGCCCGCGTCGAACCTTGATGGTCCGCGTAGCTCGCAGCCGGCGTGATGCCGCCGACATCCACATCTTTCAGGGCCACCATCTGATCGCGCACACTCGTGCGAAATGCCTTGATGTCGCTCGGCACCGTGCCGCCGTTCTTGGCGATTGCCGCTTCGATGGCTTTCGACATTACAATGCCCTTGAACCAGCCTTTCATGTAGTAGACATCCTCTTTCTCAACTTTATTTTTCGCTTTGAACGCGAGGATGTCCTTCATCGCCGGAATGTCGCTGCCGAAATCCGAGTAAACCTGGATCGCGCGAAAGCCCTCGGCAGATTCACCGAGCTGTTGCGGGATCGCTGGGCTGATGTTGTAAATATTGCCGACGAATGTCTTCGCAGACATTCCGACCTTCGCGGCGTCGCGCAGCACGACGATGAGCTGTGGCGTGCTCGCTTGCACGTAGACCAGGTCGGGATTCTTTGACTTTACGCGCAGCATTTGCGCGGTTAGATCCTGCGTGTCGTAGGGGAATTCAATCGTGTCGACGAGGTTTAGGCCCAGCTTTTCGATTATCCCAGATGTCCGTACGACGTTTACAGGACCGCGACCATATTCATTGTCGGGGTGCATGATAATGAGTGTTTTGCCGCCCTTCGTTGCGAGATCGCGGAGCGCGATGATCATCTGTTGTTCGTAAGTGGGGCCTGCCATGAAGATATACGGCAGCTTTACTGGATCCAGCGCTTCGCTCGCGAAGCTTTCCGTCATAAACGGCACAGCGTCTTGTTGGATTTGTTCACGCAATGCCTTTACCGATCCGGTCGACCAACCGTTTACGTACACCGAATTTTCCTGATCGACGCACCGGCGATAGTTCTTAAGCTCCTCGTCAAGCTTGTATCGACCATCCAAGAGCAGAATTTGCACCTTATTTCCGCCAATTCCGCCCTTGGTCTGATTGAGGAATTCAAAATAGTCGCGAGTGCCGTAGCTCATCCCGTTCACGAGAGCATCCGGCCCGGTGATCGTCCCCCAAATGCACACACTTAGGTCGGCCGATAGCGCCGGTGTCGCGACCCATGCCACGAGAAGCCCGAGCCCGACGATAGTTGACTTGATAACTCGTTTCATAGGTACCCTCCTTCTTTCACTATTCCACTTTCTCGAGTTTCAATCCCAATTCGGACCGCCGCCGTTCGGACGTAGGCTGCGGCGTTTTCAGCGCGATGTTCGTTTGACTACGCGAAGCTAATCGATGAAGCAACGCTGACAGACCGCGCGGCTCGAAGATCAAAAAAACAATGATGAGCAGGCCGAACGCCATTTCACGCGCCGCCGATAGGATATCGGCGATGTTGAGCGCCTCGCCGACGCGCTGGATGAGTTCAGGCAGCAGCGTGACAAACGCTGCACCGAGGAGCGAGCCTGGAAGCGACCCCAAACCGCCAACGATAATCATCGCGACGTAGTCGATTGAAAGAGAAAGGCCAAATGCCTCGGGACTGGCCAGCCGCGTGGTGAACGCAAGCAATGCACCCGCAACGCCGGCGAAGAAGCCGCTAATCACGAAGGCCCATAGTTTTGTTCGAGCGACGTCGATGCCCATTCCTTTGGCGACGATTTCGTTCTCGCGAACCACCAGGAACGCTCGACCTAGAGTGGTCTCGCCGATAAACACCATCGTCAGCCAGGTTACAAAAAGGCAAATAATCGCTATCACCGCGTAAGCCTGGTCGCTCTGGACGACGTACCCAAGTATGGTCAGCGGTTTGATAAGCAAGCCGGAAACACCATGCGTCAGCGGATCGAGGATCTTGAATGCGTAATCAAAAATGAATTGCGCAGCCAAGGTCGCTATAGCGAAATAGAGGCCACGAAGGCGCAGTGCGGGTAGTCCGATAAGCGCGCTGGAAGCAGCGGACGCCATGCCGGCCACAGGTATAGACAGGATGCCCCATCCCGCATTGCCAAGATTGCCCGCCGTATAAGCGCCGACGCCAAGGAGCGCGGCTTGGGCAAAGCTGATTTGTCCACAAAAGCCGGTGAGCAGGTTCAAAGCGAGCGCACTGATCGACGCAATTACAACTGCATGCATTAAGTAGGCACCAAAACGGCCCAGCATAAGCGCCAAGACGCACGCGGCGGCGGCAACGAGGAATGTGATCCAGAGACGCGTACCGCTCATATGCTCAAAGCCTCTCACTGCCGCGCCAGCCAAATATTCCCTGTGGCCTGACCAATAGGACGAGGATGAGCAGGGCGTATGGCAACACCTGTTGCAGCGCCCCGACCGAATAGATTGTGGTGTAAGCTCGCAGAAGCCCTTCGAGCATGGGCGTGACCAGACCGTCGGTAAACGCTTGCAATACGCCCAGCAGCAAGCCTGCGACGACGGCTCCCGCAAGACTCGTCAATCCGCCGAGAACAATCACCGGGAAGGCGATAAGGCCGATATCCGATAGCCCAAGCGAAAGCCCGTTAAGCGTCGCAAGCAACGTGCCGCCCAGTCCGGCCAAGCCCGCAGACATCGACCAGGCTAGCGAAATCTGGTTGCTGGTGTGGATGCCGATTGCGAGCGCAGCCCGGCTATTATCGGCGGTACAGCGCTGCATCAGGCCGATGGCGGTAAAGCGATAGAAGGCGAGGAACGCCAATGCGAGACAAATTGAGAGCGAGCCCGCCGTAAGGTAATTGTAAGTGATGAAGATTCCGAAGATTTCGATCGCGCCGTCGGGAAACAGTTTCGGAAAGGCTATCTGATCCGGGCCCCAAACTGCGAGGGCGACAGCTCGCAGGAAGATGAGAACGCCGAGTGTCACCATCATGATCGCCACGACTGGCGCTTTGAGCATAGGCCGTAGCACCAGCCGCTCTGTGGCGGCGCCTGCTACTGCCATCAAGACGGTAGAAAGAAATACCGCAATGACAGGCGTCAACCCGAGGCGCGTGATTGCATAGGTGAAATAGGCACCCAGCATGACGAAAGCGCCCTGCGCGAAATTCACTACGCCGGAACATTTGTAGATCAGGACGACGCCGATAGCGATCAGCGCATACACGCTTCCGATTGCGAGCCCCGCGGTGGCCAATTGGAGTGCATACATTACGGCTCACCCAAATAAACGCGTCGCACCTCCGGATCGACCTGGACGTCAGCAGGCAAGCCCTCGAATATCTTTGCGCCTGCGGCCATCACAATAATGCGGTCGCAAGTGCTGTTCACGATGTCCATCTTATGCTCGATCAACAAGACGGCGCAACCAAGCCGGTCTCGAACCCTTCGAATGAGGGCGGCGAGAGATCTACCTTCGCTGGACGACAAGCCGGCCACCGGCTCGTCGAGGAGCAACAATTGCGGTTGCGCAGCAAGCGCGCGCGCGAGATCGACGGCCTTGCGATGACCGTAGGACAGACTTTGAATCGGCACATGGCGGAAATCTGCAAGCCCAAGCGGATGTAGAAGCGTTTCGTTTAATTCATCTGCAACCGGGTCGCGGCCGCGCAGAGCATTCAAAACGACAGCGGGCAGGGGCGTCGAATGACGCAACCCGTAACCCAGCTTTACGATGTCCAAAACGGTGAGATCGTGGAGCGATGCAACGTTCTGAAACGTACGACCGATGCCGCGCCGAGTGAGTGCGTTCGGGGTGAGCCCGACGATGTTCTCACCTTTCCAGTACACCTGACCGTCGTCAGGCAGGTAAGCGCCGGTGATGCAATTGATGAAGGTGGTCTTGCCCGCGCCGTTTGGCCCGATCAGCGCAACAATCTCGCCCGCGCGTACCATAACGTCGAGCGCATCAACCGCGACAACGCCGCCAAATCTGATTGTTACGCCGGTCGCCTCAAGCACCGAACACCAACCTCCCCTAACGGCCACGGTTGCCGAAAATCGAGCTACTCGATTACGTTTCCACCAATCATAAGCAATCGAGAGGTTTAGGCATAGCCGTAACTGCCGATATTCTTTTTCGGTTTTGGCGAAACCCTATTCAGTCATACGCCGTGGGATTTTCTTAGGCGATTGACCGATAGGGCCGCGCACATCGACATCTCAATGCTCGAAACGATGACGGAATGGATGGGCTATCCGCTTTATTCCGCGCTCGACGGAGCGCCGCTACCCCACGCGCCGGCGCCGGCCACGCGACGATTTATCCCTACGGTCCTTATCCCACGTCAGATGGCACGGTTCTCTTCGGCTTGCAAAACGATTGCGAATGGGCGGCCTTTGCAAAAATCGTGTTGCAAAGAGATGACCTTTCCAACGATCCGCGATTTAGGGGCAATGCCGGTCGTATTGAAAATCGCGAGATGCTGGAAAGTATTATCAAGCCGACATTTATGCAGCTCACCACGGCACAGGCGATTTCGCGGCTCGAGGATGCCGGCATCGGGACGGCGCGAGTCAACAAGCTTGCGGTGGTGTGGGGTCATCCGCAAATCGCCTCCCGAGAAAAGTGGATGCTGGTAGAAACGACGGCCGGTTGGTTGCCCGCGTTGGTGCCGCCTGGAACAGCGGACTGGTCGCCCCGCTCTGATCCGGTGCCCGAACTGGGCCAACACACATCCGCGATCCTCCGGGAACTCGACATCGACAGATGGCCTGGGCAGCCGACGCCGAAGACGCAGTGGTCGGGCGGTTCATCGCCTTCCTGCGTGACAGCGCGCGATCAGGTGAGGCGCTCGGTGTCGGATCGGGTCTGCCGAGCCGCTACATTGTAATAACCCACCATCGTGCGCACTGGACTCCACCGAGATTCTTCCGATGACGCCAACGGGGGCGCGACCTATTCTGACCCAGGCACATGGAGGATCATGACCATTCCTCTGCCAGCCGCTCTCCCACTTTTCGCCACCGGCCTAGGCGCGATGGGTCTGCTTGGCTGGCGCAGGAAGCGGAAGGCTGTGACTGCGGCGTAAGTCGCCGACCGTCACGAAAGCACCGCGCCGCCACAGCGCTGGCGCGTTCTGCCGCCGACCGCCTCTTCAGCCGCCGCCGCCGTGCTAGAAGCGCCCGCGCGCCGCTTCCCGCCGCCTTGGACGCCCGATGATGACACTTGAACATGGCGCGTCATCGGGGGTGTCTCCTAGTGGCGCGTTGCCTTTTATATATTAAATTTTGGGTCTGCCTTCTAGTTTTCGGGGGAGCCAAAGATGGATATGACCGAACAACGTCTCGAGAAACTTTTGCAAGGAGCTTTCAACGGCCCTCCCACGCCGTTTAAGGATAACCCAAAGCCTAACAGCAAATCTCGCGCCGTTCGCAAACAAAAGCCTCAACGCCGCCCGCGTCGCCAGCGCAAGAGCCGCGCAGCCTGAAATCGAAAGTTCGGCTTTGATGATAGGTGAGGCGTTTTGCCTCACCACCGCGCACCGCTTCAATGGTGCGCGCAAGAACAGCGATGCGGAGTGCGCGTCGTATCGGAAATCGAACTCCGGCAAGCACGTTACTTCAGCGGCGCATTGATAGTCAGGTGGAGAGAGTCGCACAGACCAGAATTTGATTGCAGTCTTGGAAGGGCGCGTCGCCCGAGCGATCCAGAAGGCGCGACTTCCGCTGTGGGTCGAACCGACGTTCAGGGCCAACTCCGGAATTATCACTGACGCGAGCGGGAGCGATCAATGCAGTCAGACCGAACAATGTGCTCCGGGCGGCCTGATGCAAACAACTACTCATCAGCGCTTCTCAGTATTTGGCGACGACTAAACCGCCACCAAATTTGTATGCGATGCCGACGCGGATATCGCTGATTGGTACTCTATTCCCGCCGTCGGCAGAATTGGTCGGGACCTTCACGAAGCTCGAAGTTTCAAGATTGGTATATCGGTATTCGATGCGCCCGAAGACATTATTGGTGAAGGCGTAATCGACCCCGCCACCGGTAGTCCAACCATGAGAGTTGCCGCCATTGGTGACGAACGGAGCAGATCCGAGAAGGGCGTAGGAGACCGAAGGATCGGCCAACGCCCAGCCGCCAGTGCCGAAGACCAGGAAGCGATCAAACGCGACGCCGAGCCGACCCCGGATCGAGCCGTAGTCTTTAACCGTCGTGGAAATCGTAAAGGGACCTCCGAGTAAGGCGCCGGCCGCGCCGATCGGCGCAAGTGTCTGACTGTTACCAATCAAGTTGGACCATTGGCAGTCGCCTTCCACGCCGACCACGAACTGGTTGAATTGATAATTGCCGCCGATGAAGGCACCAGCAAGGGGGCCGTTCACGCCATAGCTGTATGGCGTCAAAGGAACGCCCGCCGCGTTCGTCAGAGTTCCCTTCGGTGTTGCCCAGCCATAGCCACCGTCACTGCCAAGATAAAAGCCGGTCCAATCGTA